>Ga0247840_10000164_pt1 | contig 131220 bp, 133 predicted proteins | sample LaCruzMarch2015__FD_192404 | JGI IMG/M metagenome (GOLD analysis project Ga0247840, IMG submission 192404) | Freshwater microbial communities from meromictic Lake La Cruz, Castile-La Mancha, Spain - LaCruzMarch2015_17m | ecosystem: Environmental > Aquatic > Freshwater > Lake | place: Spain... | reverse complement strand
TGTATTGATTCTTGCTGTATCGGTTCTTGCTGTATTGATTCTTGCTGTATTGATTCTTGCTGTATTGATTCTTGCTCAATTATTTTGTATTCTATTGGTTTATATTTTATTGGTTTATATTTTATTAGTTTTTGTTTGATAGGTTTTTGTTTAATTGGTTCTTGTTTGATTGGTTCTTGCACTATTGGTTGTCGTATTGGTTTTCGTTTTGACATATCTAGTAGTTGTTGTATTGGTTTTGATATAACTAAATTATTTTGTTTAATATTTAATAAAAACTCATGATTCATATTCTAATAATATGAATAATATATTTATTTTGTATTAAATACTAATACATTTACATTTAATTAACTCACAATATAATTAATTATTAAAAATTATATTGTGAGTTTAAGCAGAACATGATTCACATATAATATCATTATCATGTTTATTTTTAATTATTGTATTATTTTTTGTCGGTTCAATTGTAAATTGTTGTGCTTGATGTTTTGCTTTTCTACGTAAATAATATATTCCTGTTTTTAATCCTTTTGACCACGAATAAAAATGCATCGATGTCAATGTATTATAATTTGGGTCTTCTAACCATAAATTAAGACTCTGACTTTGGCATACATAAGCACCTCTTTCTGCAGACATGTCTATTATATGTTTCATAGGTATTTCCCATACAATCTTATACTTATCACGCATTTCTTGCGGTAAAACGGTCAACTGTTGAATACTTCCTTTATTTGCAATAATATTATTCTTCATATCTTCATTCCATAATCCCAATTCAATCAATTCACGCATTAAATATTTATTAGGCAACATAAACTCTCCAGCAAGTGTCCTTCTACTATAAATATTACTAGTAAATGGTTCAAAACATTCATTATATCCTAAAATCTGAGACGTACTTGCCGTAGGCATTGGAGCAACCAAGAGAGAATTACGTAATCCATTAACTCGTATTTTTTCTTTTAATGTGGACCAATCATATCGTTCATTAGATGGGATTACATTCCACATATCAAATTGTAAAATACCTTTTGATGCTGGTGAATGAACAAATGAACTATATGCACCAGCATTTTCTTTATCTAAATATAATTCTGCTAATATTGAGTTTTCTATAGATGGGTCAAAAACAACATTCAAATGATATAAATATTTACTTATTAATGTATCCGGATTGTCAAGTTGTATTACCGATTTGATAACTGGATTATCATTAATTATTTCTTTTAAATGATTCATATGAAGCTTTCTCTCAATTGAAAGTTCACAACTTTTCTCTAATGCTCCATGATAAATTGTCTCGAAAATGCGACGATTTACTTCTTTAGCAGCATCACTATGAAAAGCAATATTCATTAAAATAAATGTATCAGCTAATCCTTGAACGCCAATTCCGATTGGACGATGCAGCAAATTACTACGTCTAGTCTTGTCGGTAGGATAAAAATTAATATCAATAATTTGATTCAAATTACGAGTAATAACTCCAACAACTGAGTGTAATTTATCATAATCATATGTTTTATCTTCTTTGACAAATGCAGGTAATGCAATACTTGCTAAATTACATACAGCGGTCTCTTCATCATTAGAATATTCGATTATTTCTGTACACAAATTGCTACTCTTTATTGTTCCTAAGTTTTTCTGATTTGATTTCATATTTGCAGCATCTTTATATAACATATAAGGCGTTCCTGTCTCCATCTGTGAATCTAATATCTTGTACCATAAATCACGTGCGTTTACTTGTCTTCGAACCTTACCATTTATACTCTCATATTCTTGATATAATTTTCGAAAATCTGCTCCATATAATTCAGATAGTCCTGGACATTCATTCGGGCAAAAATATGACCATAAACCGTTTTCTTTTACTCGCTCCATAAAAAGGTCAGGTATCCATAAAGCATAAAAAAGGTCACGTGCTCTCAAATCTTCATCACCATGATTCTTTTTCAGTTCCAAAAAATCTTCAATATCAGGATGCCATGGTTCCAAATAAATAGCAAAAGAGCCATTCCTTTTACCTGATTGATTGATGAATCTCGCCGTATCATTAAATACTTTTAACATTGGTACAATTCCAGTTGAATTACCATTTGTTCCACGAATAAGAGAATGATTTGCGCGAATATTATGAATATGAAGACCAATACCTCCTGCATATTTAGATATTTTTGCACAATATTGAAGAGTATTGAATATACCTTCCAAACTATCTTCTTCCATTGCAAGTAAATAACATGAAGATAATTGCGGTTTCTGAGTTCCAGCATTAAATAGAGTTGGCGTCGCATGAGTAAAATATTTTTGTGACATTAAATCATATGTTTCTTTTACAGAAGATATATTATTTCCATGAATACCAATTGATACTCGTAACCACATATATTGTGGTCTTTCCACTATTTTACCATTTATTTTGAATAAATATGAACGTTCAAGCGTCTTTAAACCAAAATAATCTAATAAATAATCTCTATCATCGACAATCATATTGTCGAATAATTCACTATTTTTTTTAACTATATGATATAAATTGTCAGAAACTAATGGAGTATCACGATTCGTTGTATCAGTATATGACCACAATTCTTCTACAACTTGAGAAAACTTTGATGCCGTATTTTTATGATGATTACTAACGAATATTCGTGCAGCCAATACCGCATAATCAGGATGTTGCGTAGATAAAGATGCACATTGTTCGCATGTTAATTCATCTATTTTAGATGTGGATATGCCGTCGTATAATTGGTCTATTACTTTTATAGACAAAGAAGAATAATTGAGTTTTATATTTGACCTCGACCCTTGTATCTTAATGCGATTTAATATTTTATCAAACTTGATTGGTTCCATTGAACCATCTCTTTTTTTAACATACATATCTTTTTCCATTTGTATAATATAATTATTGAGTAATTTTTAACTCGTTTGATTATATGAATAATTTTATCTTCTTCGATTTTTTTTAAGTTTTCTCGATATCTTTTGTTTTCTTTTTTTAGTCTTTGATTTAGATTTTCGTTTTTTCTTTCTCGATTTTTTTCCACCAGAATCAATCAGATTTTTGAGGAGGCTCAATATTACAACCATCAGTATTAGGGGTAAAAATAGGTGAATCTTCAGTTGGCATGTGAGTTAATATATATCCAAGAATATGTTCATGAGCATAACTTTCATATTCGATAAAATCACCATTTTTGTCTATATCTTTTACAAAATATGCACAATTTACTTTATGATTTGCATAACTACCTCTTTCTATAGTACAATTTATAGCATTATCCGCATAGCATCTTTTACTTGAATCAAAACTAGGGTCATAATAATATACTTCTATTTGCTCGGTATTATGTCTCGGTAATTTGCCTTTTATATTACACCCAACTAATAATATATAATGTGCTGCTGAATCACTCCCGACTTTTACTATTATTGGTCATTCATTTTTATGTTCTTCTTGAATAACATGGTAAGGTATTACAGAAGAAGCGTATACACCATTAGAATATCCATAATGTTCTAAAAATTGATAAGGATCTTGATCCTCATTCATTTCAGAATTATGTGTATGTGGCGGATTACCTGTTATTTCACAAACTATATCTTTTTGTGTTACATTTATATCTGGGTTATAATGTTTCATTACCATTAAAATAACAGCAGCATAACACCAATGTGTACATTCTTGATGAACATAAGGAAAATTACTAATATACTCGTGAGGAATAATATGTTCGGATTTGGATTTTGTAGTTTCAAGTTAAGGGTTAGGGTTAGGGTCAGATTTGATTTTTTTAGTTTTATGTTCAGTTTCAGATTGGGATTGGGATTTTTTAGTTTTTTTAGGAGGCATTATATTATAATATTATTAGATTAAATATTATAATATCGACAAATATGAATAAAAAATAAACAAATGAATAATATTTGATTATATATATGTTAAAAGATTACTATGGATTTATATTTTTAACATTACTATTATTAGCAATATTATTTTTTCCTTTAGTTACTTATCATATAGATTATTATAGTAAAAAATGCGGCAAATGTAATAATAATAGTTCAATGATAACTGAATCATTTACGAATCTACAATATGGCGAATATCCTAAAAGTGATGATGAACCTATTCTCAATTCTTATCCATCCACTAAATATAAGATTGTTGATAGTGATAATTATTCTAGTATTTGGAAATATTATCCTGTATTTAGTGTAGGTTCTTATGAACAAATTACTAATAATTTGAGATATTATAAAAATCCGGATATTGGAATATGTATGCCAGCAGAGTTTTGCGGCGATTTTTATCACGACAAGAAAATATATCCAAAGTCAAATATTATCAAACCTTTGCCACCAGTACCCAATAATGAAGGTATTCGTGTGAATTATTATCGGACAAATGAAGATCTCTTTTTAAACGCACAACCAGGAACGCTTGTAGAACTTCCTGCGCTTACTTCATAATAAAGTTTTATATGGTTGATACAATAATTTACTAAGATTAATATCAATATTATATTTGTGTAACTAAACTAGTCTTAGGTATTCGCTTTATCGGAGCTCTATGTTCATAACCAGTTATTCTCTCTTTCTCGATTATATCCCAAAAATTACTCATTATTGATACAACATCATTAAACCATTTTTGATTGCGCGTAACTAGGATACAACTCATCTCATCTAATCGCCAATAAATATGTCTTACCCAAGTTAACTCTGTATTTTCAGTTATCATTTCTTCTATTAATGTATCAGACCATTTTTCATATTCTGAATGAGACATATTTAATGGCGTATATATATAAAGTGGAGAACCAGTAATATTATTATGGAAGTAAAGTATAATTCCTTTTCTCTCTCCATTTCGAGAAGTAAATAGTGAAGAATCACTGTCTGATAAAAAAGTTAATTCATTCTCATATTCAATAAAACGAGTTTCTAAAAAGTCACATTCGTTCAAATCACAAGTCTCCATTTGTAATTGCATCTGTATCCAATATTCTTTTTTTGGAATGCCTGTAATATCTCGATTGACAATATTTTTGATTTCCAATATGCGTCCATATCTTTCATTTGATTTATCAATATTGATACCATCTGGAGAAGCACCAATAAAATGATATTTTCTGTGTTTGATACAACCAAACTCTCCTATCTTAGTATTATATATTTCTTCATAAAAAAGAACAGATAATGGTTCATATTTTTGTCCCCAATGAAGTGTTGATTCTGTATTTACATTACTAAATACACTATCATCTTTACTATTAATATTACTAATACTAATACATTTTTCATAAATGAGAGAGTTTTGCTGTGATTGACTCTCGAATATTTTGTATGCATTACTTGCAGTAATAAGATTATTACGAAAAGTGTACCATTCATCTGTTCGCTGTTCTGGTTGAGGTATTGTAGATAAATATTTGATTTGCTCTGTAATTTTGTCTGTAATATTATGATTTGGTTGTAGATTCGGTAATATAATACTTCCACTATAAGAACGCCTTGTATATATATTACTATCATAAAAAAATGGTAATACAATTTCGACAAAATCATAAATCATATAAACATAATCTTCATCTTCATCTTCGGAAAAAAGTATTAATAATTCAATAACAGCATCAATCATATCTTCTTCAAATGATGGTTCACTAATTTGCGTAGGATGTAATTCGACATAATCATAAAATAATTGTAATAATGTCGAATATAATTCTTCTTCATTTAAACTCATTTTATTATAATAATAAATGATTATTTTTATATCATATATAACAATATCAAATCTTATGATGTTGTTATACTATTCGTTTTTTTATAATAAATAATAAGTATTTTATTATTATGTTCTCTTATAAAATAATTACATATATCTTATCAACACTTTTATTATTATTCATTACATTTTTTGTTATTTATAATATAATTATAATGATATATTGTAAAGTAAATGGTAAGGTTTCATATAAATATCTAATACAAATTATCAATATTGTGAGTGAAGATAATTTTTTCATGAATTATGGATTATGGGATGAAAATATCGACAATTTAAAAGAAGCTAACTTAAATCTTATTCAGTTTGTTTTCGATAAAACAAAACTAGATGGATTAAAAAATAAGACAATATTAGATGTTGGTTGTGGTTATGGTGAACAAGATATTATATTTTCTAAAAAATTAGATGAAACATGTAAAATAACGGCAATTGATATTTCAGAAGAGCAAATATATAATGCGATTGAAAGAGCAAATAAACAAAATATAACTTCAGTAAAATATGAAATATGTGATGCTTTATTTATAAATAAAAAGTTCAAAAATACTGAGTTTGATTATGTAATTTCAATTGAGTCAGCATTCCATTATTATGATAGACCATATTTTTATAAAAATGTAAAAGACGTATTATCTTCTGATGGATTATTTGTCATAACGGATATCGTGTTGAAAGATGACTATACGAAAAATATATATACTTCATTATTTATATATTTGTATTCAACATTTATTTCATTTCCAAAACAAAATCTTATTACTGCGGATGAATGGGATACGCAATTGAAAAATAAGTTTAATATTATAGAAGTTTATGATATAACAGACAAATCATTTGATAAATATTATGAATATTTTATGAATAATTTTACAGAAAAACTCAAATGGCCGATTTTTATGAACTCTCTATTGAAATATATATTTAAAAATTACCAACCATTTTCATATCGGATTGCTGTATGTAAAAATATAAAATAAGTATTATAAGTTGTAAATTGTAAGTTGTAAGATTAATAAGTTATAATTGGTAATTTATAATTATTATAAATTATAACATGAAAGGTTCATTATTAGTTATATTATGGTTAATTGTATTTTTCACAGCAAATTATTTTATATGTAAATCATATGGTATCAATAAACCTATTTTAATAACCATATTCGTATGGTCATTTTTAATGATTTTTGTAGGTATATTTGAGATGATGTTACTTTTTAATATGAATTATTTAGAAAATAAATCAAAATATTATTATACAGATAATAAATGTTATTGGAATGATAATGTATCTATTTCAGATGCTTTATCATATAAAATGTATATGGATTTATACGCTGATTATTCATTATCAGATAAAAGATATGGACAAAATATTTCGACAAATGAAGGTTGTAGGTTTGTTATGATTGGTGAAATAGTGCATGGAATATTCTGTTTTATAATGTCATTTATCATAATGTATTTTTTCTTCATAGATTACAATAAACTATCTATTTATATTTCATCTATTATTTTTATGGGAATACAATTTGCGTTAATTGTATGGTATTTAGTGAGTGTATTTATTGAAATGATTTATGTAAAAAATGAATCATTTTGGTGGCCTCCATTATTGTGGAACTTACCTTGGGTTATTGTTCCAATATATATAATATATGGTTCTAATACTGAAATAATGAATATTTGTTGTTTTGATAAATCTCCCAATAAAACACTATAAAATAAATTATAAATTATTTTATAATAAATCTTTATGTTTTAAAGTTCCACGAATCTTGGGAGGAGGTAAGTTTTTTAGAGTATGAATACGTGATTTGTCGATATTTTTAAGAGTAAATATCTTTGTAATTTTATCATATATTAATGGTGGAATATCTTTTATGGTCTTTGTCTCTTTATCATATACTACATCTTTTACACGCATTAATTGTTTATTTTGAATACAGTCTTTGAAAAATGTTTTTAATAATTCACTCTCCGAATCTGTTAATTGATTATGTCTTACATATACTTCTGTATAATCCAATAATTTTTTTAATTTGCTGGAATTATCTATTTTATTCCAATTATCATATTGATTATGTAATTTATTATCTTCGAGAAACTTGTCAAGAATATTTAAATCACGAATCATTTCTGTTTTATTATCACTGCAAATTATATTTCCACCAGTAAGCATTGATTTGTATTGTATATTTTTGAGTTCAATACATTCATCTGATTTAATAGAGTTCATTTTTACTATTTATGTAAACATAATTTTAATATGATTTCTTTAATATATAATTATTATACAATTATTATTATAATTATTCTATAATCAATATAATATGCAAGATAATTCGACAAATGATATGAAGAAGGTTATTGATATAATAGGAACTGGACAACGATATCAAATGAAAAATGTAATGAGAATACCAAAACCGGTCGTTACATTAAAATCTATAGACAAATTACGATATACTGATGACGATTTTAATTTGGATTTATTTTTTGCGGATAAACAAATGTTATATTTGGAAAAATTAAAAATGTCTACTAATTCGTCAATTCCTATAGTCATATTGATTGAAAAACAAATGAAAAAAAAATTGGCTTCTTATAAACAACAAGATATTATTAAAAAAAGACATAATAATGATACATTTATTACATTTACAGAAATTGTCGATTTGATTGATAAATCTAACTTACTTTGTCCTTATTGTAATGAAAACGTATATATATTGTATGAGTATGCACATGATAAGAAGCAATGGACATTAGATAGAATAGATAATGATATAGGACATTCATCGACAAATGTTGTAATATCTTGTCTCGATTGTAATCTTAAACGAAGACGAATAAAAAAGGATGCTTTTGTTTTTACAAAGAATATGAATATTGTTAGGATTTCAGAATCAGTTGCAAATACTGACTGTATATGATTATTCTGATTGTTATAATGAATTGATTCTATTTAATAATATCGTGATTTTTGTACAAATTAAATATAATAATATTTCAAATGCAGAAAATAGAACAATCAAATGAGTCTCTTTATGTTTCTTGGACAAATGGAGAAAAACAAGAACGTTCTCAACGAGTACGTCCAATAATATCTAATGTAGAAGTACAAGTACAAGTACAACCTATCCAAAATCATTTATCAGCAGACCGTTGTTTGTTAGAAAATGAAGATATGTTATCATTAAAACATTATAATGATGATTGGACAAAAAACGATTGGATAAAGAATGATTGTGTAAAGACAAATAAAAGAGAAGAATCATATCATAAAATGTCAGAAAGAGAAATGATAGGACAGCGAGGATATAATCCATTCAATCCAACAACAAATTATTTTGATAATTTACTTGAACACGAGAATTATGTTAAGAATAATTAATGCAAATTAGTATATAAAAAAAGCAGACATATTTATTATATTTATGTCATCTGTAACATATTGTACGCAGAATGATCTTTTAATGAATACATTAATGGACTTTTATAGACAAGGTGATAATTTAAAACGCATTTTAAAAATTATTACAGGTGAAACGAAGATTTCACTTCGTATTGTCGATTGGTTTGCCACAAATTATGCTAAAAAGAACTTTACGCTCTATAATATTATCGAGAAAAATGGAAATACTCGTAGATTCAAAGTATATGTTGATTATAAACTGAAATTGAAAGCATACAGTAAAAAGAACTTTGACCCTTTTTGTCGTTGGGATAGAATAAGTATTCCATATGAAAATGGCACACATATCGAGACTACAATTGGACAACTCAATTTTTTCAAATGGACATTAGAAAACAATATAATTCAGTTTATTGAAGATAATTATGAAGATATTGAAAATGATATGAATAAACGAAATAGTACAAGTAAAAGAAAAGATATTAATTATAATTCTAATGTGAATAATAAATCTGATAAATCAGATGCGTCTTCAAAAACACGAAAAAAGAGAGAAGAATTATCTATTTCTGCAACAAAAAGTATAAAAAAAGAAGATGTCGAAATTGTTGTACGATTCAACTAATTATGTGGTTCAATCCAATAAAGTATTTAAATATTAGATAACAACTTAAACAAATGGGTAATTTTTTTTCTACTATTAAAAAGGTCAATTTTGAAGATGTCCAACTCATATGTAAAAATACATTTCCTACTAATATAAATTCTATCATGATAAATACGTTGGATATAATTGAACAAAAATGTCTTATAACAGGAACTATTTCAGCACATGATGAGGAAAAAATTATTAATCAATATATCAATAAAAAACATTTTGATATATATATTATTATTTATGGTAAAAATTGTAATGACGATGATGGTAAAATTAGCAAAAAATATACACAACTTAAAAAATTAGGATTTACAAATATTTATATCTATATAGGAGGTCTTTTTGAATGGTTACTATTACAAGATATTTATGGTAATGATGAGTTTCCTACAACAATTAAAGAACACGATATCTTAAAATACAAAACTTCATCTTTAATGACTAATCATAAATATATTTCTTTATAATTATCATATTAATAATTATAATTTATATATAGTCACAAATTGTAACTATAAAATCGTTATTTACTTTATTGACACGAAACGGTTTACCACAACCTAAGATTTTATTATTATTGGTGAGCATTTCACATTTATCCTTAGATAAATGTGGGTCAATTTGTTGGAACGTATTTTTATATATTCCATGTCTAAAAATACCACAATTTATTTTTTCAACTAATATTATTAAATTACAATGAGGACATGTAATCATAAAATCACATTCATTATCACAAGACATATATAGATAATATAATATTATATTTGTATTATACTATATTATATTTTATAATTACACTATTTAATTGCTGATATTTTAATTATTATATATTATATATATAATAATGATGTTTCAACATACTTTTACATTTAAAAAAAAAATTCCACGTTGTTATCCACAAATAAATAATTCAAGACCTAGTTTAGATTACCATATGTATATAAATAATAAAATGAATGATTTATATAATAAACAAACAATTACGAATGATAATGTTTCAAAATTAGAAACTCATGTTAATACCACAAATAATAATAATAATGAAAAATTATCAAATATAAATAATAAAATGAATGATTTATATAATAAACAAACAATTACGAATGATAATGTTTCAAAATTAGAAACTCATGTTAATATCACAAATAATAATAATAATGAAAAATTATCAAATATAAATAATAAAATAAATGATTTAACTACAATACAAAATAATAATTGCCTAGAAATATCAAATATTAAAAAAAATATGGAAAATATTAATATAAATGAAAATGATTTTGAAAATATAGAAAAACAAATAAAACAATTGACTGATAATAATACATATAATATTCAACAATTATTATCTTGTCAGAGTAATATCTATAATATTAATCTAAAATTAGATTCTTGTAAACAAGATATTACGTCTTTAAATATAACTGCTATAGATTCAAATAACAAAACTGATTTAATGAATGAAAAAATTGCTATATTACAACGTGAACATGATATTATGAATAAATATATTAGTGATTTCAATGAAAACTATGAAACTATGCAGAAATTAATAATTAGTATACAAAATAATACTAATTATATATCAAGTCAAAAAACGATTAACAAAATTGACGCTTTATATAGATATTTTTTTAATAATGATACTCAATGCGTTAAAGAATATATAGATAAACGTATTAATAATCATACCCATAATAATAATCAACATATACAATGCGTTAAACAAAATTTAGATAATTATCATCATAATCATCATCATCCGATTCATAATAATAATCATAATCATAATCATAATCATCATCATCCGATTCATAATAATAATCATAATCATAATCATCATATTCGTCTTTGTAAGTAAATATTTTTTTTTATAAAATAAAATTATTAAACAAATTAAAATAAATTGATTTGATTTTATATAGTTTAATCAAATCAATTTAAACGAGCAAACCAAATCATTATAATGGATATCAATCAACGCAAATTAAACAAGACAGAATGGACAAATATTGAATTGCCTATTTTAGAAAATGAAAAAGCAGTTCTCAATATAATTTGTAGTGGATATCATGACGTTAATATTAGATATAACAGACATATATCTCTGTTTGGATATTTAAAAATTGAGTTTTCGCAAATAATGGATGATTATCTATTCTTTCATTACTTTCAACCAATTATTGATGGTTTTCACAAATATGGAGTTGTATTTGATGAATATAAAACAATGAAATCAATACCAATAATTAAAAAAGCTGACCAAATACGTCTCCAAAAAAATGAAGCTAATAAATTAATGAATAATATGGAGATATATGAATACCTTCTTCTGAGTTTAGTTGATAATATTTTAAAAAATAAACAAAACACCAATAATTGGTGCGTTCATTACTTTACACTTTATAAATTAATTACGATGAATATTCTACAATTAAATATCCATGTTATGTCATTTATTCGTAAAAATATTATTGAGAAGTTTGAGAGTGAATTGAATATGATAGAAGTTATTCAAAACTCGGTTGAGTTCATAGAGAAAAATAAGTTATTATTACAATACTCGGATATCACTTTGTATGAACATCAACGCGAACTATTTATGGCTGCAAAAAATACACAATCCAAACTTATTCTATATATTGCACCTACTGGAACAGGTAAAACATTATCCCCTATTGGGTTATCAGAAGGATATACAGACTGTCCCATTACAAAAGAACATATTAAACATCGTATTATATTTGTTTGTGCTGCAAGACATGTTGGTTTAGCATTAGCAAAATCTGCGATATCAATGGGAAAGAAAATTGCATTTGCATTTGGTTGTGATAGTGCAGCAGATATTCGTCTTCATTATTTTGCAGCAAAAGAATACACTAAGCATCGAAAATCAGGTGGTATTGGAAAAGTCGATAATTCTGTCGGTGATAAAGTAGAAATAATGATATGTGATGTCAAGTCCTATTTGCCAGCAATGTATTATATGTTGTCATTTAACAAAGCAAATAATATTATTACTTATTGGGACGAACCTACAATAACAATGGACTATGAAGACCATGAACTACATTCAATTATTCACGAGAATTGGACAAACAACTTAATACCTAATATGGTTTTATCTTCTGCAACATTACCGAAATTATACGAAATAGAAACTAGCATACAATCATTCCGTACCAAGTTTCCCGATGCAGAAATACATAATATTGTTAGTTATGATTCAAAGAAATCAATACCAATCGTTAATAAGTTTGGATATGTCATTGTTCCACATCTATTGAGCGCGGACCCTCATCAGATTCAATTGATTGTTGAAAATTGTCGCGAAAATATGACCATTTTACGATATTTGGATTTATCAGAGATTATCAAGTTCATTAGTTATATTCTCTCAAAAATAGCCGAACCAGGATTAAATGAAAGATTTCGTTCTATTGCAGATATAAATATGTCATCAATAAAATTATATTATATCGACTTATTGGAATCTCTTGTTGTTACATCACCTCAATTATGGGCGAGAATATATAATCATTTGAACTTAAAGAAACAACGACGCATCGAATCTAATACTCAAGTAGACCTCAAGGGTGTTGCAATCCGAAAATCGGCGAGTTTAGGCGCATCTTCTGTTATTCAACAACCAGTCATTTCTGGAGCACCATTATCTCGGACACAGAGCGTATCAGATATTCAACCAGTAAAAGAAGAACAGACTGGTATTTATGTAACGACAAAAGACTCTTTTACTCTCACAGATGGACCAACTATATTTCTTACAAATGATGTTGAAAAAATTGCCAAGTTCTACATACAACAATCAAATATTCCAGATAAAGTGATGAGTGATATTCTCGAAAAAATCACTCTGAATAATACAATCAACGATAAAATTGAAGAACTTGAACAAGAATTGGAATTACTTACTGAAAAATCAGTCGTAGCTTCTTCTGATGGAGACGGTGGAAATGACAAAAACAAGAAAAAAAACAAGGTTAAATTAGCATCCGATTCAAACTCAGATGGACGTTCTATTGCAAAATTGGAGAACGAAATTGAGCGATACAGACAAATGATTCAGTCAGCACAATTAAATGATATTTTGATTCCAAATAAACCACTTCATCTTAAAAAATGGGGTTCATCTGACCGCAATCGTAATGAAAAAGCATTTACAAGTGATATTGATGAAAATACTATTGTAAATATTATGATGTTAAAAGATGTTGATGATAGTTGGAAAGTTCTATTATTAATGGGAATTGGTGTATTCACTAATCATCCTAGCATTGCTTATACAGAAATCATCAAGCGTCTCGCTAATGAACAGAAGTTATATATGATAATTGCATCTAGTGATTATATTTATGGCACAAATTATCAGTTCTGTCATGGATATTTGGCGAAAGACCTTTCTATTACACAGGAAAAAATTATTCAAGCTTTTGGACGTATTGGTCGTAATAATATTCAACAAGATTATACTATCAGATTAAGAGATGAAACTCAAATCAATAAATTATTTTATAAAGAAGAAAATAAACCCGAAGTACGTAATATGGCTAAACTCTTCTGTTAATATAAATAATATTTAATTGTAGTAAATATTATTCCAGATAAATATTATGATATAAATGTCTTTTATTATTTATTTATTTTTTTAATTAATAAATTATTTTATCGTTTTCTATTTTTTCGTGTTTGACGACCTCTAATCATGCGTTGTATATTTGTTGCTGCTTTTGTTTTACGATGTTTTTCAATCGCTATCGGGTCATTAACTATTGAATGAACACCATAAAATGATTTATCGAGTTTTGGTTTTGGTTTTAATAATGTTGGCGCACCAGGATTTTGTCTAGCTCGTTCTTCTGTTTCTCTTCTTATTCTTTGAAAAGGCGTTTCATCTTCTAGTTTAACACAACTATCACCGTGACAAGTATAAACTTCATTTATGTTTTGCGAACCTGATACAGGCCTTGATTTTTTACGTAGGTTTCTACTCCGTATTTCTCGCAATCTATTAATATGAGGATTTTCTCCTTGATAACGCGGTGAACTTGTCGATTTATATATATTTTGATATCTTGGACTGTTACTAGAAATTATAGATGGTTGTTTTAATGATAATGATTTTTTATTTTTATAAATTGGATTATCTTTGTAAAAAATACTATCATTATTAGGATAAATACTAGCTAATTGAACTTTTGGATGCCGTTTTTTCGTCATATGACCACGAAATGATTTTTGTATTTTTAATGCTCGTTTATTTTCATTACTTAAACGTCTTCTCGATTGATTACCTCTTACTACTGATTGTATCGATACTATTCTTGTAAAAAAATGTCTAAGACATACTTCTTCTTCATTTGTAGCACTTATAAATTTCAATAATTCTTGTAATGTATTATTTTCAGGCGGACTTTCATAATTAGATGATTGACTACTTCTAGCAGATTCAAAACTATCATCATCTTCATCATTAAAATCAGAACCATCTACGAATCTTGTGATCCTTCTTGTCGAAAATATTCGCATCATTACGACTATTAATACAGAACCAATTGCTTGTGTATATTCTGCTTGTTGAGGCATTGGTAAAAGTAATCCATTATTTTGTGTAGGTAAATAACGATGTAAATTGTTTTCTGTTGGCATCGGCAAATAATTTGGTTCAATAACAGGTGAACTTGGTTTAGGTAATAAACGACGTTCTGTTGGTGCTGGTAATAACTGTTGAACTGATGGAGCTTGACGTCTCCGTCTTAAATATTCTGGAAATGGACCCTCATTTATTTCTAATGAGTTTCTAAAATGATTTAATTGTCGAAGAAATGGTAATTGATTGTCAAAGGTTGGGCTTGGAACTCTAGGTCTAAAAGGTGGTGATGGTGGCAACGGTAAAAACCCTCCTATATTTGGTACAATAATATTATTTTCATAACGTTGTTCTATATCATTTATTAGAGAGTCGTCATTATTTTCTTGTATAGAAAAACCATTCCATTCTAACCAGAGATTAAATGATATACCAGGTGGAACATATCCTAACCAAATATAACTATTATATAGATATAATAATCTTGTACATATTTCATAAGAAATTGTTCCGGCTCCATATTCATTACAATAATTACTTGCAATTATTGGTTCGACCTCTGCGGATACACTATTAATAAATATTATTAATATAATATACAATAAAATATTATTTAATAAAGAAGTTCGTGATGGTTCTTTTCCACCATATTGAGATTTATATGATCCTAATTTCATACATCGAGAATATATATTCTTAAAATATGTGATAAAACTATCTTTACTTTTGAACGCATTAGTTATAGTCTTCTTATTCATCGTAATATTTAATAATCGTCTCAATTCATCTTCATTTATTTTCTCATTTTCTACCATTTTCTGTAAACTGTTTCCTAATTTTGAATTTAATTTAAAAATATAAGCTATTTTAATATTTTTTAAATATTTTTTTATAAAATCTTCTATACGAAACACCATTATATATATTTATAAATATAATATATTTGATTATTATTTGATTATTATTTGATTATTATTTGATTATTATTTGATTATTATTTGATTATTATTTGATTATTATTTGATTATTATTTGATTATTATTTGATTATTTATATATCATCTTAAATAAATATTTCAAACGCTTTTCTATATGTTGTATTATTCTACACCTTTTCACATTTCAAACGCCGATTTTTGTATTATTCTAATAAACTATTTACTGATTTTATAACTATATTGTATTCTTTAATCAATAACATTTTACTATTATTATCAAACCTTTTTATATTTTCCATCATTTCTTCGGTTAGTTCTTTATAATTTCTAATATAACAAATATAAAATACCAATAAATCTGTCTGATTTTGTGTTTGTAATATAATTTTATTTAGTTCTTCACTTCTATACCCCCCCCCCCTCCTCCCTCCTCCCAAACTAATTGAACGTCTTGGGTTTTTTACGTCATTATCCATCTAATATAATTTAACAATAATATAATTTTTTTTAAGTAATTATATTATTATATAAAATCTGCGTTTGAAATGTGAAAAGGTGTAAATATAATTATTATATGTTTTAGAAATTAGAGTTATAATACATGTAAATGCAATACAATTATATTTATTTATTATAAATGTTATATTCATACACTTTTTCTCTGAGTTCAGTATAATATTGATATCGTTCTTTCGACAATTCTGAATCATATAAACGACAATTTCCAGAAGCAATTGTTTCTGTCTTCTTTTTGTCGATTTCTGATGCTGGATTATTTTGAATTATTGTATTATATATACGAACCGTTTTCCATCCTTCTAAAACTTTCTCAAAAATAAAAATAACTTCATCTGCCGTAGCTCCGCGTTTATTAGAACGTTTTTTCTGTCTTCTTATGAGTTTTATTTGAAGATAGTCTTCTTTATTCATTTGTTTAATTTAATAAGTATTTTATCTTGATATTATTATATTTTTAAAAACTTATTATAACAACTTGAATTGGAATAATATTAATATAATTTGTATAATAATTTGTATAAAAACAATTTTCATATAAATAATATTTATACGAATCATTATTATTGCTCTTATTGGATTTTGATATTACAAGACAACATTTAGGTAGAGTTGTTCGTGCTAATAATAGAACCAGAAAAAGAACAAGACATCAACATTTTACAAAAGAAAGATACAAGAAACCTACGAATAAAGAAAATGAAATGAATGATTTTTATAAAGAAGTTAGTAAATATCCAATTGATAAAATTATTTGTTTAGATGAAACTTCGGTTGGTTCGCATTTGAAACCAGCATATAGTAGATGTTATATTGGTAAGCGTTGTGTAATAAAAACAAATAATAATTTTGTATTTCGCAGTTTTACATTATTAGTAACAATCAATAATAAAAAATGTGTTGGAAAAATATTTTATGAAAAAGGCGGAACTACACAAGAACGAATGGTTGAGTTTTTATAAACTCAAATATTTCCTAAATACAAAGACCATCTTATAATAAAATAAAATTGATTTGAATAAATGAAATAATAAATATACTACAATACTTAAACTATAATCAAGAATGAACGGAATTGAATTATTTGAACGCATACAACAAGTTTCTACTTTTGACGAACTTTTACAATCTGTAAATGGTAAAACAAAGGCAGAAACGCAATCTAAAAGAGGTAATGTATTTGAAAAAGTATGGGATATTATCATTAAATTTGGATTTTATTCCATCTTACCAAATGATATTTACGACCATTATGAAGGAAATATTAATACTTGTAAATTAAAAAAAGTGGCGGATTTAGAAATTTACTTACAAGATATATCTGTATTTAGCAAAGGAAAAGGAGGTTCAAGTGATATTACTTTACAAAATAAAAATAATGGGAAATGGGTTTTTATGTCTTCCAAGTTTTACTTAGATGATAGTAAAAAATCTATTGATAATTACGATGTTGAGAAAATTTTAGCAATTGTAAAACAACACTCACATAAATATAAAGAATATGATATTTATCTTGTTGTGAATAATAAACAAAAAGTAATGAATATAATCACTTCAAGTCAAGCATCAAACAATTATATCAAAGAAAATATCCATCACATTTTAGATTTGGAAGATTTAGAAATATGTTTTCAAAATCTCAAACAATCTATACAAGACATTACAATTAATGAAGTGAATTCTAAATTTTGTAATGAGAAAGTTCCTTTACAACAGCGGTTTCATCAAGATTTAATTACATATAAACAAATGGAAAGAATTGATGAAGGAGAAAAGGAATTATTATTAGGAGCAAAAGCAAGGTCTGGAAAAACTTATTGTGTTGGTGGGTTGTTTATTAAATACCATAAAAAATATTTAATTGGGAGATAAAAATGAAACCATCTGGACGAAGTTTATTGAAAAATCGTTTGAATGGTTGAAACCAGATGGGTTTTTAGCATTCATTAATCCGTTAAGTTGGTTGAAGAAAAGTCATTCACTACATAACGAGATGTTGGAGAAACATATTGTTTGGTTGAAATTGTGGGACGATTCGCAATCAAAAGGAATGATTAATGCTGATATTCCTATTTCGTTGTATGTATTACAAAACACTCTTAATACACAAAATAAAAAGACAGAGATTATTAGCGAAATCAAACGCAAAAAACTTACAACAACATCGTTTGAATATCTCAATAAAAATTATTCCATTCCATTAGCATTCCATAGTATATTTGATAAACTAATTCAGTTTATAGAAAAACATAATTGTAGTTTGGAATACAAAACAAAAACCATAAAATCATCTGGAACAAAGGCAAAAATACCAACTGAATATACATTAGAAGATATGTGGGCGATTGATACATATACCTTAAACGAAGGTATATTGGTTAAAAAAGCAACAGAACAACATCCAGACGCAAATAAACGCAAACTGATTATTGCGAATAAACGAGGATTTAAGGGGGCATTTATTGATGAAGGAAAAATGAGTTTGACTGGAAATCACAAGTTTTACATTTTGGGCGACAATTTAGAGTTGATTAAAAAAATAATGGGTTTTAACATTAATGTAGTTATTAGTGATTATCCTAAATACGGACAATCGTTTTTAGATAGTGAAGCATTCAAATATCTTCCAGACATTCGTAAGTTGGGAATTGCTGATATAACCGAAGACGAGTTTTATAAGTTAATAGGATTGACACGCCAAGAAATCAATCAAATAAAAAATCCGTCGTCAAATGAAGTGGTTGAGGAAGACGAAGTAGAAAACGAAGTAATAGAAATAGAAGTAAAATCAAAGGTAAAAAAGGCGAGAATAGTAAAACCTAAAAAGAAATTGTTAATTGTAGAAGAAGACGAAACCGCATAAATATTATATTAGAATTAGTAGTTGTTATAAGATATAAATTTGTATATATTTTTTATTTGTTTTTATATATTTATTGTAATCACAACAAATATATTAGTTGTAAATTAATAGTCATTTTTATTGGGTATTTTGTGCCGTTTTAAATGTGCGAGGGTGTTAATAAAAATATGATTTATTTATAATAATAATTATTTTTTTTATAAATATATATTTTATTTTGGAATGATAATATTTGCGTGTATTAGTTCTTTGAGAAATGTAATTAATTCTTCATCTGTTCTATCATGAACATAACGATAATAATAATTATATACTAATGAACTATAAAATGCGTGTGGATACTCTATTCGCCAATCTCGCAAATCCGCATTAATTTGTTTAATTTCAGCATTATGTTCATACTTAGTTATTTCATTTAATATTTTGCGCGTACCTTCCCAGTACCGAACATCGCGTCCGTTAATTAACACGACGCCGTTTTCTTTATAATCTAATCCATTCCCCAGATAGTCTAATAAACTATTCGTTATCCAAAGCTCACGATCGGGACCCCAATCTTCATCAAATATTTTATTAATAATGAGCTGATTTTCATCCTTTACTTCGAGAAGATAGAGTATAAACTCTTCACAGAATTGTTGCATAAGTTGATTTGCTGCCATCGGTCGTATTAAATTGAGTAATTGGATTACTTATTTAAAAAACAAAATCAATTTTTTATTATACCTTTACATATATCAAACGCCAATTTTTGCGTTAAAATCATCAACATATTGTTTAATAATTTCAAAACTTACATTATCTGCATTATGCCAATACCATTTATGAAATATTACATCATATGGATTAATTGAATAACCATAAAAACTTTTATTTCTTGAAGGATGTATATTATTATTTAATTTGTAATTATCATTATTTGTCCAATCTATATTTTGATATTTTGGCAACATACAATCAATTGAAAACCCATTTTTTAATATACAATTAGATAATCCATATTCTCCATTTACAATAGCACTATATTTATTATTATGATTACAAAAAATATCTTTTTGTTTTTTTAATAATTTTAACCCAATATTATCTACCATAAAAAAAAATCCTTCTACTTTTGGACCATATCCTCCAGCATCACTATCTGGTAAACAGACAATAGTAGTTCCAACCAATTTTACACGTTCATTTATTTTTTTTATAAAAATATTGGTCCAATGGGTTTCTGTAAAATAATGAGGTATAATTGGTCCTATAACTCCACTATTCATAAAAAAAAAATAATCATATTTTTTAGGAGTTTTTTCAATATATTCTAAGGCATGATTGTGACCACCGAAATCATATCCTACATTTTCTCTTTTAAGTATTGTTAAATTGGATAAAAATGGAAATTTAATAGTTTGATCATAATTATATCCATTAATAACTATAATGTAATCAATATTATCTTTGTATGATAATTCTTTTTTAACAAAATAATTTAAATTATAATCAGATGAATGTGATGAAAAATATGTATAAATTATAACAGAACTCATATAATAATTATATATTATAATAATTTGTTGATGATTTTAACGCAAAAGTGTGTCAATTACCATAATAATTTTGGAAAAATACTATATAAAAGAAAAATAACGAGATAAATAATTATTATTAAAGAATATATAAGAGTGGATTGTTTAGTATTGTGTTATAAATAAGTAATAAATAAAAATAATAAATTGATATATTTTTATTTAATATCCATTTAAATAAAAAATGCTAATCAGATGACTTCTACAAGAAAACAAACAGTTGATTGTGTTAATATTTTACACCGATTTAATGAACAATCAAAAACACGATTAACAATTGAAAATATAAATTATTTGGATAGTTTATATTTTGTTATAAATAAATCAATAATACATCTAGTAGATTTTAATGTAAATACGACAAAGTTTCTCCAAATAAAAACGTTATATGGTAATAATTTTGACACACATAATTTTAATGAAGAAACAAAAAGAATTACTATTCAATTTCTAAAAACAATTCCATCTATAATTAAAAAACTCAAACAAAAATTAGTTAAGATAAAAAGTGATAATGTAAGAGATGAATATCGTAACTTTCACAATAATATAATTGAAAATATTAAATATTTTATTAATTATTATATCGAATATATATGTATACTTAAAAGCACTCGTGTATCTGTTTATAAAAAATATAAAGAAGGAGTAACTGATATTAACATACTTATATCAAATTATAATAGTGCTGTTTCGTGTTTAGCGTTAGATGGTCGTCCAGCTGATCCTAATTTTCATAGTAGATATGTAAGATTAAAAAGTTCAAATGATTTATTAGAAGATTATCATAATTATTTGGATAATTATATAAATATATTTAATTCTATACGTGCGTTATTTAAAAATATTGATACAACATTTTTGAAAATGTTATAAATAATAAAACTAGTAAATAATTGTAAAATTGATTAATAATTCATTTTATTTTTTATCGACAAAATAAAATCAAATAAAATGAATAAAATGTATCGTTCAGAATTACTTGAAAAGTGTAAAAAATTGGGTATCAAAGGAGTGACTACGAAAACAAAAGCAGAACTGTTATATATTCTACGTGAAGAAGAACATATACAAATACTTTCTTGTTCTTCTTTGAATGATGTTTTAATAGAGTTAATAACTCAAACACAGAAAGATAAACCCCGCAAAGTCTGTAAGAATTGTGGTGAGCTTGGGCATAATGTAACAAGTACAATTTGTAAAATAAATATCGACAAAAATAATAAACTCAAACAAAAAATCAAAACGTATATTTTATCTCAAAATTGTCTAGAAGACAAAACAATAGATGATTATTGTACAGAATTAAGTATTTTATTATATATTACCCCAAATGCGTGTAAAACATTATATAGTGAGATACCAGCAAGTGAATGGTTGGATAAACAGATGAATATTGGCGTTTATTTTGAAAGTTTAAATCAATCGACAAAAAATTGCCATGAATGCGATAAAAATATGATATGTCTGCAAATAAATACACATCGTATATGGAAAGGAAATGAATTATGTGATACGTGTTGGTCAAAATATGATGGGATTCGTAAAACAAATTGGGAAAAAGTGAAAGAGTATCGTGTTATTCAATGTGAAATATGTAGAAGTATACAAAATCATTCTGCAGAACGATATCATTACGACCATTTAAATATGTTTCATAAAGACCAGAGTGTTTGTACAATGATCAATGAAGGATCTAGTCTGGAAGAAATATATAATGAAATTGATAAATGTCAAATCCTATGTTTATCATGCCATCATATTGTGACAGATATAGAACATAAATTATGTTTTACTAGAATAAAACAATCATTGACAAAGAGTTTGAATCAAAAAGATATTGACGAGGAAGAATATTATCGTCAAACACAATCGTATCAGAAAATATACGAAGAAAAAATGAAACATATATATGAAGAATTAAAACAAATATTATAAAAATGAGTTGTATATATTTATTTATGTATCAAATGACATTTGTGGATATTTTGCTTTAATTTTCTCGATAAACTTTGTTAACTGTTCATCCATATCATATTCTTCTGGCAGGTTCATTTTTAGATTTAATCTTTTCTTAGTTGCTTCATCTTTTTTATCAAATGATAAGAAGAAGGGTTTGCTACGATTTACAAATGAAATATATGTTGGGAGTTTATTTTGGGTTGAAGAAGGTTGAATATAGTTTTCTGGAATAATTATATTATTAGTCTCTACTATTTTATTGTCTAATTCATCGACAAACTTATTTACTTGGAAAAGTTTTGTGAAAATACTAATTTTATTCGATTTTGTACCTATCCATATTTTATTTAATTTTGGATGTTTTTCAACTTTAAAATATTCTCTATCTTTTGTTTTATCTTTATCTAACCATTCGTGATAATATACAACATATTTACGCATCATATCTTGAGTTAATCCTTCTGGTAATGGTTTTGCGTTGATTTTTCTTTCTCTTTTAGTGCCATCTATATTGCCTTTACAATTCGCTTCTTGTTCTTTTCGGGTTGCAATACGTAAGTTTTCAAAAGAATTGTTCAAAGGGTCTCGGTCAATATGATCGATGCTTAATACTCCGGTTCCTTTTCCATTTCCATAACATCCAGTAATGACTTGATGAATATACATATTCTTAGAAGACATTATGTATCCATTTAATCCTTTAAACCAAGTTAATTTTTTACCTCCGTTGTGAACAATTTCATACTCTAATATTGTTTCATAACTTTTTTGACATAATTTACAAATTGTATCTGTTTCACAATACATTAATAAATATTCTTTTCCATCTTCATTTATTTTCCACAAAGGATTTTTCATTATTCCCGCGTGAGTTCCTCTAGTGTTATAGTGTCCTTCAATATATTCTGGTATAGTATTTGTTGTATTATACTGATTCATAATTTTTTCAGTGTAAGAATGAGAAACTTGAACATTACAACGTCGCAAATCATATATATTTCCATTTTTGAATGAATAATAATTGTTTTCGTTTGAGTTCACATTATAAATAAACTCAAGGTAAGATATTCTTTTATAATTGATTGGATAAGATGGATATATATCATATTCATTTGCAAAGACAAAACTTTTTGTTGAATTAATAATACTATCTCGGTCTCTATTATCAAGATAATATGTTCGTCCATTGTATTCAATTACACCACAAATTAATTCGTCATTACTAGCGTAGATAGGCTTCATGGTTTTTTCAATAATGTTTTTATCTGAAACGATTAATTCCATTTCAATTTTATTGTTCATATTATAGTTTATTATGATATGAACTCTTTATATTGTGTTTATTGTTTATATATAAATATAAATAAATAATGCGTTCCAACCGTAATTAGTTGGAGTATGCTAACCCTCCCCCCAAAACACAGACTTTAAAGTTTGGTTTTAGAACCCAAATATTTCTATTTGAGCATGGACTATTCCTTAAGTTATCATAGAGATTTGCTAGATCTCTCAAACCCATTCCATTATAGTCTCTGAACCTTCTCCATATGCTTGCGATAGCGCACTTAGGAGCTTGGCTGCAGATTATCCAATCCTCTTCGTTATTACTATGCCCGAGGTCATTACCCTGGGTATTCATTACACTTTCGCATAATGAAGTAGTAGAAGAGGCTATAAGGACGTTCCTGCAATTTAGAAATGTTGCCTTTGCGTTTAAGCAAAGACTAGCTGGTTATATGATGTGATTATATCACATATTTGCTTTACACCGTTTACCCATACTAGGAAGCAAATATCTAGTAAGGCGGCCAACTGTTTGGGACAGGAGGATTTAATCCCAGACATAATTCTCAGAACATTATAATTCGTGGCATAGACACGCACCTTGGCAGTCTTGGTTCCTTCAACAGTGGCATTAGACAACACGAGCTGAAGAGTCGCATTATCAATTCTGGAGAAGTTGCAAGTTCCAGAAGGTTGATGTTCTTCTGGTCGCAAAGCGAAAGAGTAGACATTAATACCTTCATCAGGATTGCGAGTATGGCATTGGAAAGGCTGAACCCAAGAGAAATAAGAACCTTCACGCTCAGAGAAACGATCTTGACCATTCAGCTGGAGCTTAGCAACCACAGTTGGGTTTTGTCCCCAACAATGCATATCTAACGAACATTCAGACATAACAAATGTTCCAGCATCAGAAACAGAAGAGTTAGAATTGTGGTTTGTTTGATATTTATAGTTTGGAGTGTTGTTACTTAGACCAGCAAGTTCAACTCCACCGCCACCACCGTATCCACCATATCCACCATATCCACCATATCCACCATATCCACCAACTCCACCTCCAACTCCAGCTAAAGCTGCTTGTAAATCGGCATTATTTGAGTTTATGTTAGAATTGATTGGAACACTTTTTCCACCAAAGTTAGGTTCATTGTAAGGGTCATTTGGACCATTCCAATAACCAGTAAAGTTATTTGGAGTCCAAGCATCTTCTGCTCCTGCATCTTCAAATAGACCACGAGCATCAATATAATTTCCGGCAGTAACTTCATTTGGACCACCAAACGCGTGAATTGCATTTGGTAGAGCATCAATGGCATCAGTATAATTAAATGATTGTGCTCCTAACACCTTAAATAATAAGGCATCACATAAAAGAGATGAACAGTAATCAACATTTTGGTCAGGTTGAACAACCCAAATCAATTCCTTGACAGGATGATTAAAGTTCAGTTTGATTTTATTAGAAGATGACCCTACACTTTCATCACCAGTAAACTGTAATTGAGTAATCAAATATTCATGAGGGTTTTGAGCAAATCGTCGTCTCTCATCTGTATCCAAAAAGACATAGTCAACATACAAAGAAGCAGCAACCATAGACTGATTGTATGCAATTGTTGCTGCAACAGTATTTCCGATAGGAAGTTGAGTATTTGGATTAGAGCCATTTGAATTACATGATAACGTAGTAACAGCCCATAAACACTCATCAATTGGACGAATATCAAGATTAATCTTAACTTCGTGATATTGAAGAGCAATCAAAGGGAGAGCAAGTCCAGGGTTACTATTGAACCAAAATTGGAGAGGAATGTAAAGGGTAGTTTCTGGGAGAGCATTACGAGGAGCACAAACCTGTCGTGGTGCCAAAGAATCACAAGGACCATCAATATCGGCAAAAGATGGGTCAGTAATAAATGTGAGTTGAGTCGTATTACCAACCATCTTAAAGTATGCTCGCTCTTGTTCAGCTGTAATAGTTAATTGATTCCAGATATGCATCCAATCGCCATATTGACGATCAATTCGTTGACCACCAATTTCAACTTCAACTTGAGCAATCATTTGTTCTCCAGGAAAATCCAACCAACGAGCATAAACAGATTGAGCACCTGATGCAAGCGATGTAGAATTGCCCATATATTGATTGATTTCAGGAACAGTTATTTGTAAATATGTGCGATATGCTAAATCACCATTACGACTGATAGTGCAAGTAACACGTCGTCCAAAATCAGCTTGTCCATTGAAGGTTTGTTCGATGGATTCAATAGCAAAATTAGTATAACGTCTATATGTGACTTTCCAAAAAGTGATCTGAGGATTTCCAGTAAGGTAAACATCTTGTGCACCATATGCGACTAACTGCATTAAACCACCGCCCATAGTTTATATTATTGCTAAAGAAAAAAAATTGAATTTTTAATTTAAATATATTTTATATCTACACGAAATATTTTTCTGTATTTTATAATAATTGGTTAGATAATTATATAGTAGAATATATAATTATCGAGAAAAATATTTCAAACTATTTTAGTAAATTTAAATTATTAAATATGAATTATTATGAATTATTATGAATTATTATGAATTATTATGAATTATTATGAATTATTATGAATTATTATAATTTATCAGTATTGAAATTATTTTTTATAAATAAAGATAGATATTCGTCTCTGTATATTTCTTTTTTATTGTGATGTGGTTTTGTAAATACATAAGCATCATCTTCTTTCTTAATTATCCATCCGTCATTAATAGCATTAAAAATAAATAACATTTTTTGAAATTGTATATGCCCGATTTTGATGTTATTATTTTGTTCTAAATGTATATTTAATTCCATAATAATATTATTTCAGCAATTTATATTTTAAATTATACTATTATTCATAATTAGATTACTTTTACTTAATTACCAATTAAATAATTAAATATTAAAATATATATGCCTTCTTTTAAACCTAAACCGACTAAGTCTACGCTTAAACTAAACCGAAATATCATATATTCATTAGATACTAAACACAATGATTTTATTAATGAGTTTGACCTAGATGAAAATGATAAATTACCGAAATTATATTCAGAACTGACAAAATTGACAAAATTGACAAAATTATTGGAAACACAAAATATCAAAAAATACAATATAGAACAGATAATGGACATGAAAGATAAAATAAAAGATATCAAAATTAATATTCGAACATTGAAAAACAGGCGATTAAATTATTATTTAGATAATTCTAAATATATTTTCGATTATTTTGAAAATAAAAAGAGTATTTCACAAGGTGAAACTCCAAATAAAAATAAAATGCTTAATACTTTCTTTAAAATAAAAAACGATAATATTGAACCCAATAAAATCGAGAAAAAAAATCATAATATTTTTTCTAAATATTTGAGCAATATTGATAATTCATTCATTAATACTGAAGATTATATTCAACAGAGTGATATATGTTCTTATTGTCATAAAGGCGAATATATACCAATAGATGACGAAGGCATATTAATGTGTAATGTGTGTTTTAGTAATAAACGGTATCTTATTGAAAATGATAAACCTTCTTATAAAGAACCGCCAAAAGAAATATGTTTTTATGCTTATAAGAAAATAAATCATTTTAAAGAAATATTAGCTCAATTTCAAGGGAAAGAAACTACTCTTATTCCAAATAATGTTATAGAAAGTTTGAATAATCAAATAAAAAAAGAGAGAATTAATATTAATACTATTACATATAATGATACCAAATTATTATTGAAGAAATTAGGATATAATAAATATTATGAACATATTAATTTTATTAAAGATAAATTGGGAATATCTCCACCAATCATATCACAAGAATTAGAAGATACATTATGTAATTTTTTCATGGAAATACAGTATCCTTATGCGCGTCATTGTCCTGATTATAGAGTTAATTTTTTACATTATTATTATGTTCTCTATAAATTATTTGAATTGCTTGATGAAATCTCGTATTTAAAAGAAATACCCATGTTAAAAGATAGAGAAAAATTGATTGAACAAGATACAATATGGCGTAAGATTTGTGAAGAATTAAATTGGGAGTTTATATCAACTATATAATTTATAATTTAATTTTACGTATCAACGAGTTTATTTTGATAATTTATAAAACCATGAGGTATTGTATCTACAGTCGGAATATAATTTCCTATATCTAGTTCAAAAAAAAGAATAAGTAGATAAGTTGCATCTAAGTAAAAGTTTTCTGATTTATTTGAATCGGGTCCAGAATTATAGTGCCCTGACCAGCAGTGATTTTGTCCATTGATTGTAATAAAATTAATAACGTTATTTTTTTTATTATTATATGAGTATAATGAATATTTTGGGTCATCAATTATATTAATTTTTTTAAATTGATATGTTGTTTTCATTTTTTCAACATATTCATTTATATTTGGATTATATGTATTACTTATTGATTTTGAATGTTCAGGAGGTCCATTTACAGATGGGTCAATTGTCTTCCATAATGTTTTTTCACGACTCATAATAGCTTTGCTATTTATATAATGATTTCCATAATAAGGCATAATCGTATCTCTTGTACCATGCATTATAAATAAAGAGACATTTTGAGGAGGTAATATTATATTATAAGGAATTATAATACCATTTTTCCCTTTAAAACTATTGAATGAACTATATATTCCAATATTATCTTTACTATTTAATCCAAAATGTGCATCAGAACATATTCCTATCGCCTTTATATACTTTTTATATATGGATAGATTTGCATATAATATGGTAAATCCAGCTCCATCTGATTTGCCAGTTAAATATATATGCTTTACATTTACACAATGTTTATTAATTACAGTATCAACAAATGATACATCATTTTGATATTCAAACTTATATAACCATGGAAATGAGTTTTGAAATGAATAAGTATTTTTAGAAGGTTGTCCTAAAAAAACGATTATTGGTGTTTTAATTTTGTCGAATTGTGTATATAAAATAAACTCATTTAAATCTTCTCCCCCACCAGGAAAACATAATAATACATTAGTTATATTTATTTGCATATTCATTATTACGTATTCTCTTTTTGATCCATTTATTTGTATACTATAATGATGAATATTTTTTGATTTATTTGAATAATATCGGTTGAAATCTCCATTTATTCCATTTATGCATTCATTATCATTAATAAAAAAATGTGTTTGTATTAATTGACTACAATTTGACATATAATTATAATATAATAGTATAAATTATTACTTTATACAACATATTATGATAATATTTATATTATATCAATATGTAGTATTTATAAAATCTTATAATCCTCCTGGAAATCCAATCATATTAGCACCTATACCAAATCCAGCACCAGTACGTGTTGATACTCCTATACTTGGAACATAACAGTCTAATATACTAAATGTTGCTGCAGCAGTTAGTGCTATAAGAGATATTTCTTCAATATTCAATGATCTTTGTGGTATAGCATATGCAGCAATTGCAACCATTAAACCTTCAACAAGATATTTAATAATCCTTTTAATTATTTCTGAAATATCAAACATTATATTATTTTAGTAGAAAATAATTTAGTATTTATAAATACTTATTATAAATACTTAAAAATATATAATGAAATGATATTATTATGAGTACTTCCATAAAACAATCTAAAATTGTCGATTTATTAGAAGAAGATAAACCTATTGCTGGACAAAAGTTTGTATGTGTATCTTTTGTTTCTCCTGATAAGATATTAAAAAATAAACAGCTATTTTATTTTCAAGAGTTTTTGAAATCATGGGATTTCAATAAGAGTATGGAAAAAACACTATTATTCCTAAACTTTCTCTCTTATAAGTATAAATTAAACTTTACTGATATAACTAATGATTTTAATGAGTTTGTAAAAGAAGAAAGAGATAAGCTTATTCAGAGTTCAATCGAAGATGATTTTAAAACTTATTTAGACCAAAATGAAGAACGTCTTGATAATTCTTTTAATACACAATATAATTTTCAGACATCTGTTCGTGGTCTCAAAATTCGCGGAGTTTATCCTACACAAGAAGAGGCTGAATTGCGTTGTAAAATGTTGAGAGAACTCGACCCTAATCATGATGTATATGTTGGTCCAGTCGGATTATGGATGCCATGGGAACCTGAAGCATATAAAACTGGTCGTGTCGAATATATGGAAGACGAATTGAATCAATTAATGCACGAAAAAACTAAAAACGAAACATTTGCTAAAAACGCATTTGAACAACGTGTAAAAGATAGCAAAAAGAATGCTATTGAAGAAAATATTCGTAATGCTGAGAAGACCGGTTCTTCTTTGACACAGAATATTGATGAGAATGGTAACTTAGTTGGTATTAACAATGTGAATACTCAAGAACGAAGTCTTCTTGATAAGTCAAATGGAGATGAAATATCTGTTGCTGATATTCGTTCAGAATTATTTGAAGGTGATAATATTGTATTGGGTAAATCTGATAATGGTCAGAGTCTCTTAAAAAGTGGACCTTTTGCAAACCCAAAAATGTAAATGACTAAATTACAATTACATTATTATATTTTATAATAATAATGTAATAATGAAGTTCACCAGAAAACGAAATATGATTTCACAAATAAAAAATAATCTAACAAAAAATACAGAAATCCGTTTCTATGACAATACACCAGAAATGATTAAACAATTTAAAACTACTCTAAAATATGTCGAACCAATTCTTGTATCAAATAAACCAAATGAAGAAGTATTAAATGGTAATCCTAATGCGAATATATATATTAATGAGTTTATAAAATTATATCCAAATAATAAGTTTGCTCAATATATGTATTCTATTCAAATAAAAGAAATTAAAACAAATATAGGGTTTGATATACAAGACGCATATAATTTATTAAAATGGGCATGTAAACCAAGTATACAAGATAAAATTGCTATTTTTGATTGGGATGGAACATTATCTGTTATCGAAGGTATTCATATTCCTAATAATCAAAAAGAGAGTACAATATGGAGAAAAAATGGAATAAATTATCGAGATATTGCTATTTATTATGCAGGAACAAAAGAACGCCTATTATGGTTAAAAGAAATGTTTATTATACTTCATAAAAAAGGCGTAAAGGTCTATATTTTAACAAATAATCCAGTTGCTGTAAATAATTGGACAGCATATCCTAATATAAAATTAGGAAGTGAAACACGATTTAATTTTTTCAAAGTAGTAAAACAATTTATACCACAAATAAAAGAAGATGAAATATTATGTGGTTATGAAACAAATTGTTTCAAGCCAGATACATTTTTAAAATATTTCTCGTTTACGCATATTTTATAAGTTGTGTTGATGTTTTATATAAAACATTGTATTAATATGAGGACAATCACCATATATTTCATTATTAGGTAATATAAATGGTATTATATTTTTTTTTTGACAAACGTAAGGGAACCCGATTTGGTCTTGGGTTGTATATTTTAAAGTTTGTAAATACCATAAGTCTAAAAAACTTTTTATATCTTTATCTTTATGAAGAAATGCAACAAAACAAGTAATCCATACACCTATATGTGGTGAGTGTGAGTTTATATTTTTAAAAAATGATTCATTATATCCATCTTCTATATAAAAATTATATTGATTATATATATCTTGATACGGTTGAGATTGTCCGTTCCAATTTGTGGAAGTATATCTGTAATAATCATCAGATGCTATTACTTCGTTATTCAAAATACCAGAACGATCCTCATGATGCCACCCAATTATTTTTTCTTTATAAATATGATTTAATATATATTCACTTGTTTTATCATATATAATTTCAATTGTTCCATCTAACCATACAATAATATCATATTTGTCTAATATGGGTATGTTTGAAAATGATTGCTTATAATACTTTGCAATATTAAATGTATGTTTATTATTACACAACGAATTTATAAAAGTATAATCATCTAATTTGCTTTTATTAATTAAATGATATGGTGTTGTATCAATTATCCAACCATTATTAATTATATTATTATTATCTGTAAAACAAATAAAGTCTGTATCAATTGTTTGTTTTATAAATTTTTTACAAGTTAGTTCATACCCTCCATAAATTGCTGTAATAAAATATAATAAAATATAATACAAATAAATAATTTAATATGCTTTTTACACATGTTTACATTTCAAATGCTATTTATTTATAATAATTTTGAATTAAATAGTATTTATTAAATATAAATATTATTTACTAAAATGGTTTATATATACATACTTCAGTTAGAGCAAGGTAAATATTATATTGGAAAAACAAGTAATCCTCAATTTCGTATAGAAAGTCATTTTAATTTTAATGGTTCTGCTTGGACGAACAAGTATAAACCTATTAAATTAATAAAACTTATTCCAAATTGTGATGATTATGATGAAGATAAATATACTAGATTTTATATGGATAAATATGGATTTCAAAATGTTCGGGGTGGTTCTTATGTTAAAATTAAATTAGATACAACTACAATAGCTCATTTACAACAAATGAGTAATGGAACAAACAATAAATGTTTTATTTTTAGTAAAGAAGGACATTTTGTGAAAGATTGTGAAGAAAATGAATGTTGGGAAACAGAAAGTGATGATAGTGAACAAGATGAAGAAGAAAATGAAAGTGATGAATATTGTTGTTTTAGATGTGGTAGAGGAGGACACTTCGTATCATCTTGTTACGCATCAAGAGATATAGAAGGTAATTATCTTAAATAATTAGGCGTTTGAAATATAAAAAGGTGTAAAACATACAATTTTAAATAAAAATAATATATAATATATAGAAATTACATAAATACATTATTTGATACTAATGTAACATTATATTTATTTTGAAATTATGAATGAAACATTACAATTAGAAGCATTTTTATCTCCTTTATTGGAAGATATGATTCTAACAAAGAAGAAACTATATATCAATAATATTTTATCTTCTTTAAAAGGATTGTGTTCTGTAAAATCAAATATGATTTTTAATAATAATAATATGAGTGATATATTATTTGAAAAGGGTAAGAAATTACTAGCTGTTTATATTCCAATCGAGAATGAGAAATTATATACAAATACTCTTGTCGAAAATATCGGAAACGATGATAATATTATACAAATAATAGTATCGTTAGATGATGATATATTTATTGTTATTAATAATATTCTTACTATATTGAATCGTCGAACCAGTAAAAAGATGATAATACAATCCAATAATTTCGAAAAATATAAAGAAGTAATTTATTTATTTTATTCTGATTCTATCATAAAATGCGAACATTCAACTTTAACAAAAAGAGAAGTAATTCCATATTTTAGTAAATGGTGTGAAGAACATTATATAAAAATAACGAATAAAGTACTATTTTATTATATGAATGAATATATCGGCATTTATAAACATGGATGGAATGGATATAAATTGAATTATGGAATTATGGAAGAAGATTTTGAATAATTATATTATATTATATTAATATAATATAATGAGATTATGGAAAAGAAATAGTATTGCTACGCCAAAATATAAAAAGTTCTCATCTGCATTTAAATCTGAATCAGCTTGGACTAGAAAAATACCTATATATGGTGTTCAAAGTAAAAAAACACAAATGCGTTCATTTTTGCGTGCAATTCAGCGATATAATAAATATGAATGTATGAGTTCTAGTCAAGGAGTAAAAATAGATAAATTATGTGAAAGTGATTTAAAAAAATTAAATACTATATCACAAAAATCAGATTTGTTAAATAGTTTTTTTGAAAAAGACTATTATAAAACAAAATATTATTTAAAACCAGATAAAAAAAATGAATTTATAGATTATTTAAAATATTTAAAACTAAATAATGATAAGAACTTTGATAAAGTAATTAAATCAATTACTAAACCGCAAGATGATAATTATATGGAAGTTGGAGAAGACCATTATTATGATAAGTTTATATTAGGAGATAATTATGCATCACCTAAATCCGCATCACCTATATTACCTAAAATAACTCCTACATTAATTCCTTCTAAATTATCAAATAAATCATTATATAAATCAATAAATCAATCATCTAAAACAAAAAAAAGATTTTATCAACCTATCGGTAGTTATTATAGTCGAAATGATAATCATAAAAAAGGTTTAGTTTCACGAGAACCTCTTAGTCGTTATTTTCGTGAACCTATTTATAGTAAAAGTAAAAGTAACAGTAACAGTAAAAGTAATAGTGACAATAAGTTTTCTTACTTTAATGATAATTAGGATTAATTTAATAAATAAATATGTTTACCATTTTGTTTTACGTACATTAATCTTCTGTCCTTGTCCTCTTTTTTTCACATTATTTGGATCATATTTTTCTTCTTCATCATCAGATGCTATGTCTTTACTTAATTCCCAGAACTCTTTACTACCCAATTTGAAATCATTGTGCATATCTGCTTTATACCAAAAAACTTGTTCTGATAATTTATTTGACTGAGCACTATTATTAATAACGAGACATTCATAATTTTCAGTGCATTGATCCATAACTTGACAAAAAGATTCAAAAGTTGGAAACATACCAGCATAATTTTCATAGATTCTTTTCCTATTCGAGATATAAGGTTCTCTTAAAATAAAGACAAAATCAATATTTGTTCTCAGTGTTGGTGGAATACCTAAAGGGTATTGCATTGTAATAATCAACATGATTCGCCAATGACGACCATTCATAAATAATAAACGCATCATCTTATCACGTGTCCAAGCACCATCATATAGACAATCATCCAAAATGACAAATGACCTAGGATCTATATTACTTCGCTTAAAGGATTCCATTTCTCGTTTTATCTGTTTTAGAACAGATTTTTGTCGTTTTAATATATTCTCGATAATTGCTGTATTATATTCATTATGAATGAATAGTTTAGGAACCATTTTTCCATAATATCCATTACCTTCTTCTGTTCCAGCGACAACTACGCCAATTGGTATATCTTGATGATAAAAAAGTAAATCACGCACAAGATAACTCTTACCAGTTCCTCTTCTTCCAATTAATACGCAAACAGGCGCCTTCATTTCATTTGGTTTAAAACTGATAAGCTTCATGTCGAACTTTTTCAGTTCCAATGTCATTATAATAATACTTGGTCTATTATTATAATGATATAACGAATACATTTTATTCACATAATAAGTTTAAAAAGAGTTTTAATTATATATTATTTACCTAAATGATACAGAAATCAGTAATTCAATTAAATTACGAAAAACGTAAAAACACGAAATTATTTGAACAATTTAGAGATTCGAATATTAATGATTTTGTCGATATTCAAAATTATATTCCAATATATAGTAAGTTTTTTGAATTAAATGATACAAATTATAATTCTTTTAATTTAAATCACAATATATATCTTAATGAGATTTCTAAGTCAGATGATTCGACAATTATTTACAAATTAAAAAATAATAATACTGAAATTGTTAATCAAAATGTATTCATCAAATATGCACCTGTTTTAGACCCATTTAAATACTTTATTGGAAAATATAATTTCTCGATAAATGATTGTATATTACCAAAAAATATACAAGATGATATTCATCCTGATTTAGCATCTAAATTATATGATGTAAATAATTCGGCATATGTTGATGGATTTTTCTCTTATTTGTCTAGTGAGATTCTTAATAAGTATGGATTTATTCATGGTATCGAGTTCTATGGAATGTATTTTGGTATAAAAAAGGATTTTAAAGTAAATGTATTAGATGATATTGATTATTTATGTAAATCCGACTATTTCAATACGAATAATGGTATTCTTTTTTCTGTAGAAGATTATACTATTGCTTCTGAACATACTGATAAATTACCAAAGATTCATATTGACCACACAAAAAAAGCAAATATTTCTGCGAACTCAATTAAAGATAATTTATTTGAAGATATTTTTGATTTAAATACAGAAGATAATACATTTTTGACATTGGAAGAACTAGATGATGATATATTTGCATTAGATACAATAAATCATACAACTTCTTTAAAGAGTACAACTACATGTTCATCAAGGACATCTTTTACATTGACAGAATCAGATTCGGATTCAGAATCAGAATCAGAATCAGAATCAATTTCAGATAACGATTCTGGGTCTTTAAATAGTAATAGTAATAGTAATTGTAGTTATTCACAATCAGATGATGAAAAACCTATCTTTGCAACGATACCTAAGTTTCCTGTAAATGTTATTTGTTTAGAAAAATGCGAAGATACTTTAGATAATCTTATTATAAATGATGGTATCAAAACAATAGATGAATGGTTTGCTTTATTGATGCAAATCATTATGACGTTAATATCATACCAAAAATGCTTTTCTTTTACACATAATGATTTGCACACTAATAATATAATGTATAATAATACTGAAGATAAGTTTTTGTATTATTGTTATAATAATAAATATTATAAAGTACCTACATATGGACGCATTTTTAAAATCATCGATTTTGGAAGAAGTATATATAAAATGAATAATCGTACATTTTGCAGTGATAGTTTCAAAAAAGGTGAAGATGCTGCAACACAATATAATATTGAACCTTATTTCAATGATAAAAAACCTAGAATTGAACCAAATTATAGTTTCGATTTATGTCGTTTAGCATGTTCTATATTTGATTATATTGTAGAAGATATAGGTGATTTACAGAATATTGATAAATGTAGTCCAATTGTGAAATTAATTGTCGAATGGTGTTTAGATGACAATGGATTAAATGTTCTTTATAAGTCAAATGGTGATGAAAGATATGAAGAGTTTAAATTATATAAAATGATAGCACGAAGTGTCCATAATCATACACCACAAAATCAATTAGAACGACCTGAGTTTAGTAAGTTTTGTATAAATAAAAAGAAGATTCCTAATAGTTGTATGAATATTGATTTAATGCCTATTTGTTAATTATTTTCATCATATATAATGGCGTTAAAATTATGATTGATTTATATTTATTGAAATAAATGAATATAAATCAAAATACTCAAAATACTCAAAAAGTAAAACGCCCTAATCGCACATTTGGATTTATTATTACACGTCACGTTAATTCTCTTAAAACAAATTGTTATTGGAACTTATGTATTCAATCAATTCGTAATTTTTATACAAATAAAATTGTAGTTATAGACGATAATAGTAATCCTGTATTTTTAAAAGAATATTATCCTTATAAAAATGTTATATATATAAAAAGTGAGTTTATTGGTAGAGGAGAATTATTACCATTTTATTATTTTTATATTAATAAATATTTCGACAACGCAGTAATTATACATGATAGCGTATTTTTCCAGCAAAAAATACGATTTGATAAAATAATAACGACAGTCATGCCTTTATGGCATTTTGAACATCAACGTATTGAAAATCCTATCAATTCAATGCGTCTAATAAAAGAAATGAAACATCGTGATAAATTGAACGATATGTTGATAGACAGAGATAAATATACTGTTCTTACTATGAATAATAATATGTGGATGGGTTGTTTCGGTTGTCAATGTTATATAGAACATTCATTTGTAAAATATCTTCATGAAAAATATAATTTATTTTCTCTATTAACATTTATAAAGAATAGAGAAGACCGTTGTTGTTTTGAGCGAATAATGGGGATTCTATTTTTTCTCGAAAATCCAATGATTTGGGAATCGCATATATTTTCTCTTTTAGGTCCAATTTGGACATATATGGAATGGGGATATACTTATGATAAATATATTATAGATAACAGTAGTATATACAATATTTATAAAAATAAACCACTTATTAAAATATGGACAGGACGTTAAAATAATTTTATCTGTTATTATTTAATATTAAATAATTTAAATACTAAAATTACTATTCATATTATTATGATGAATAATATAAATACTACTAATATTCGCCTTCATTTACTAGCAATTCCACATACTATTACTAGAAATGAATATAGTCATTGTGCTTTTACTGGAAAAGTATTACGATTCTCACCAATGATGCGTAGTGTAGGCTATGAAGTATATCATTATGGTATAGAAACTTCTTTGTCTGGAGCTAATGTTCAAATCGACCTATTAACTGTTGATGAGTATAATAAATTAAAATTAGAATCATATATGTATTTAAATCCTTCAGTAACAATAGAAGATTCTATTGCTAAATTAGCTGACCCTACAATGGAAGTTGGTTCTTTAGCAAATTGGGATACTCCTTTATATAAAGAGTTTAATCGAAAATTACGACAAGAAATAAAAAAACATTATAGATCAAATGCTACAGATATTGTATGTTTACCATTTGGACCTGCACATGAACATGCTTTAGATGGATTAAATTATGCATGTATTGAATCTGGTATTGGATATTCTAATGCATTTAAAGATTTTCGCATATATGAAAGTTATGCTAAATTACATTGGGATTGTCATCGTGCAAATATGTTTCCACCTAATTATTGGTTTGTTTGTCCAAATTATTACAATATAAAAGAATGGCCTTTTCAACCAAGATGTAAAAAAAATACAATTGGATTTTTCGGAAGAATTACACAAGTAAAGGGTTTACAAATTATTGTGGAAATTGCGAGATTGTTTCCTCACGTTGATATATATATTTGTGGACAAGGTGACCCAACACCATATTTAACTGAACCTAATATTATATATCAAAAACCACTACATGGAACAGATAGATGGAAATATTTAAGTCAATTATCTGCTGTTATTACTCCTACATTATTTTTAGAACCTTTTTGTGGAGTATCAGCAGAGGCACAATTATGTGGAGTCCCTGTTATTTCTTCTCATCATGGTGCATTCGTCGAAAATATAGAACAATTTAAAACTGGCGTCAAATGTCATACATTATCAGATTTTTGTTATGGAATTAAAATGGCTCTGAATGGAAAGTTTGATAGAGAATATATTCATAAAAGAGCAGTAAAATTATTTGATATGTATAATGTTGCAAAACTATATGATTATGCATTTCGTTCATTTAATGAGATTTATAATGGTAATAATGGTTGGTATTCGCCAAATATGAATATTATGGCATTGGAAACATCATTCGACAATTTAGATAACAATAATATTACAGAAGAATCCGTATCTATGAATAAAGATGATAGATATAATTTAAATAATCATATTTGTACCAATCATAAAAATGACGAAAATATTATTGTCGAATATTTGGAGTTTTAATTAGTTCAAGAAGAAAATCTTTTATGATTACTTTTGTGACATCTTTTATCAACGCATTTTCGTGATCCTTTTGGACATTTAACTAATCTACGTTTAGTTGCTGATGGTTTAACGCATTTACCTGTATATATACATTTACGAGTACCTTTTGAGCAACGAGATTTAGCCATTATATATAATAATAATATAATTATTTGTCAAAAAATCTAAATAATCATTATTTTCGACAAATTATTTTACGCATATCACGTTAAGGATTATTATTCTGTACTTCAGTAAATTTTAATCCCAAATCAGATACAACGCCATGTTCAAAAGTATATTCTGGGTCAGGATCATTCGGTCGCCCAACTAACTTAAACTTTAAATATTTACCTAAATATTGTTTTTTATGTTTCCAACATTTACCATCGCCTATCACAAGTGAATAACCCGGTGTTTTATCCATTCTAATAAATAGATAAGATAAATGATATTTAAACGATATAATTATGTTACTATATATGTTATAATTAATATTAATACCCATATAGTTATACTTGTTGATAAAGATATGATTGCTGATAAACCGACATATTTATAAAGAAAATAAGCAAATGAAGTAAGTATAACATTTAATAATGGAGCAAATATTAATCCTTTGAAATAAATATTAAAGTTTTTTTCAATAACAAAAAACCCTAACATCATACCATTTGGTACAACATTTAATAAAGCAGATGTATATGGATTTGATAATTTATTTGCTATAAATGGTATTAGTGAGAATATAATAATACCCATTGATACCGAAATAATTATTATTATATCACGATATGTCTTTTTATTTAATCCACTAATCGTAATATTATTTGAAGTTAATTTCATATGATATAATATGAAATTATTACATTATAAAATAAAATAAGATAAAATAACTACAAATATCCATAACAATATATTAGACCATAATGCAATTGATGGCGTGGATTTACCATATACATATATCGAATAAGAAATAATATTATCTATTACATTAAATATTGGACTAAATACGGATGCAAGTAAATACTCTTCAAACTCATCTTCGACAATAAAAAATCCTAACATGAGGTCATTCGGTATTACATTTAAAATAACAGCAGTTATTGGTTTATTAATATGATTTGCAAGATATGGAACAAAATAGAAAACAACAACTCCTATCAATGCTGATATAATATGAATATATATAGCACTTGTCTCGATATCTATACCGGAAATAGTTGTTATATTAGTTGTAGTACTTGAATTATACGATTTATATGATTTAGTTGTATTACTTGAATTAGTTGTAGTAGTTGAAGTAGAACTAGTTGTTGGTGTTATTGTATTTGAACTCATATATAAAGGAAATAATATTATCAGTTCAGAATATATTTATTCTAAATAAGTTTAATTTGTATTGAATAATTTATTACAACAAATTATTATTAAAAAGAAGGATTATCTGTAAATACTTGGGTATGTGTATTTGTATTAGATGAAATTGAGTGTTCACCATAAATCATTGGTTTTATTTGTTCCAATAAATAATAACTTGCTATTACACTAAAAAATACTATTAATGTATCTCGGAAAACTAATTTAATATTTATTTCTTCTTTATCGACAAGTTTAATTTCCAATAATTTTATAATAAAATAAATGATTGATACGATTGCTGCGTTTAAAAATATAATATTCATTATACATACTTTATATATTTTACTTTCATTATAAACGCATATAATAATTTAATTTTTATCATATAGAGAAGGTAACCTATTTATAATAATATTTATAAATATTATTATAAAAAAATTGATTTAAAATATGATTGAAGTATAATCGCATCAACAAGTCAATATAATCTTTAAGAATGAATACTCAACAAGAACAACAACAATCTTCATTAAAGTTTGACTCAACAAATGAGTTGAATCATAATCATATAAAAATAAGAAGTGATGTTTCATCAATGAAACGCCAAGAAAGAGCTTTATTACGTTATGAACTTTCATTGCAAGATTTGATTGAAAAACATAATATTGAAGAAGAAATTGACTTAAAAGAGATAAATGATATAAAACACCGTCATATAGAAGAAAAACGTCTATTGGAAGAACGTCATTTACAAGAATTAACTGAAAAATACAATTATACTAGAAGAATGAAAGATTTACATACAAATGATATTGATTTGTTAAAACAAGATTATGAAAGAGTCGTAAACCAACAATTTGTAGAATATAAACCTATATCTATACAATTTCCTATCTATAATAATAATAATCATTTATCGAATACTAATCTGTCACTTATGATTCCACCACAAACGCCAACTAGTCCAGAAGGAAGTGTTATCACTACAATAAGTTCAATGAGTACAATTACTAGTGTATCAAATAAAGCACATCTATATTATTTGGCAAATAAAGATAAAAAAATACTATGTGAATGTGGACAAATGATTAAGAAAGTATCAAGAGCATCTCATATGAAAACAAATAAACACATAATTCAGATGGATATTATTAAACAAAAACAAGCAACTGAAATGATATTACATGAAGAATATTTCACAACAGTTCTCGACAATATTTGCTCTGAATCTGGATAAAGTATCTGTTTCTGTAATTACGTCGGATGTAGATTTTGGTAAAGAAAATACTAATCATTATTAACAATGATACCACTCATACAATTATAAAAATAATAATTTGTAAATAATAATATTTTTATTTGTTATTATTATATTTTTTTATATTAACATACTTATACTTTAACCATTATTAAGATGTAATTCTTAGAAATAGAAAATTAATTCAATTCTTCGATTAATCCAGAGAGTAGGTCAACATCTTCATCTAATATGACAGGATCTATTGATTGAACTCCCAAATCACTAATAGATACAGAATTATCTGATATTTTTAATTTAATAGGTTCATCATCATCTGAATCATCAATTTTTCTCTGTTCATTACGTATATTACTTATTTCATTTAATCGTTCATATGTTTTGGGTGCCATAATTGTATCATCATTATTATTGATATCTCTCACCATATCAATATCATTAAACACAATAGATTGATGTTTATTATTATCTTCTTCATCAGAATCTGATAAATCCGCATAAGAAGAAATAGATGTATTCTCTACTAATTTCGGAGTAGGTCGCTCTTCTTCGACAACCTTTGATGGCGTCTCTTTTGCCTTTTTTAACTTTTTTATTTCATCTGTTTCATTTATTTCTTTTTCTTTAATTTCTTCAACGACATCTTCTTCAATGGTTTCATCCATATATGCCTTTAAAATAGTGTCGACAGGAATACTTTCTCTGACAGCATTTAATATACTTTCTTGTATCATAATTTCCAAATTACGATTATTTTTTTGCATTTTTAATGGAGGAATATTTATCTCAAATAAATATACATTTTGATATACTTTTCTCGCAACATGAATATATACTTTGTGAATAAATATATCTAATTTTGGAATATCCAAATTAATCTTCTTTTGTTTCTGTCCAACTCTTACAGCAGTCAATACTTTCAGTTGAATAATATGAACACAAGTTATTAAATCTTCTAAATATGGACAACGACTTTTCTCGATAATACGGCATTTTTCTTCTTCTATAATAGTTGGATTCCATTTTGGAATACGACTAATAAAGTTCTGAAAAGTCATTAAATATTTATCCATTTCTCCATTAGAAGAACATAATTGACTGGATTCGTCAAATATAGAACGTAGACCTTCTATGATTAATGGTGTCAATATATTAATAAGACGACATGTCCATTCATTTTTTGATTCATGTAGAGCATTTATATTAAAATCATCCATTTATTTACTTTGATTTATTTATTTTTTCGTCATAACGAACATTATATACGTTCATTGCTTTTTTTACAAATGTCTGACAATTTTCTCGATATAATTGATAATTATTTTCTGATAAGTTTAATATATCGGAAATAAAATTTTTCATATAACAATCTCGCAAATCAATCAACGTATTATTATTTGAAAATTGCGAATCATCATCTATCAATAATAAGATTTGGTCGTTATTGTAAAAAGATATATTATTTATATTTCTTAATCTAACAGAACCTCTCATACGCATACCAATAAATAATTTCAAATAATTTTTGTAAAGTGATTGATTTGCAGAAATAATTGGAATATAATCCATTACATATATTGTCGAATCGTTGTAATTCGACAAAATTAATGAATGATGAAAAATGCTGTTCGGTGATAATTTGAATATTGGACTTTTAAATAAACGAATATTAAATGATGATATTAAACCATATAAAAATATACTAAATATCAAGAAGGATATATGTATCATATTCGATTCAAATATTATAATTATTATTATAATATTTTCAATTATAATTGATGTAGTGTTTTTATTTTACACATTTTTATAAAAGATTAATATTACACTTGATATACGTGTATTTTAATATGTATTTTTGATGTATGATGTATTTTATAAAAAAATTGAAATACTTTTATTCATTGAACAATGTATTAATTATCATCAGGAACCAGAATGTCGCAAGAACAAGTGCAAATGCAATACGAGCCCAATCTATTGAATGAAGAGTTGGTGCTCTTTCTCAAGTTTATCTTCAGAAACTTCAACGAGTTCTTTCTTGAACTTGGAATGGATTTAAGTTTTAACCAATATTATGAGAAAAATAAGAGGGATGATATAATAAATATAGGATATGATGGAGAACTCATCTCGATTTTATACAATGATACCTTCTGGGATACTTTGACTATTCATCTAATACGATCGTCTAGAATATATGATTGGTTGAACCGCAGATATGAGTTTACTTTAATAGAAAAAAATATGGAGAGTATTATTCGTTATCATCCATATGCAAATCCATATGCGAATGAATATATAGATATTAATATGATGAATATTGATTCAACATTGTGGGATTATTTGATTCAACATTGGGATGTTCTTTTCAAAGACACTATTCGCATTTGGGCAGAAGATGAGTTTGGTATGTCCCTTAAATAATATTATTATTATGTCATTTCAAATAATATTATTATTATTATGTCATAATTAGTATATTATTATATTAGTATAATTAGTATAATTAGTATATATACTATATATTTTTATTTTTTACTTGTTAAATAATTTTATAAAAATTGAAATACTTTTAGTTATAGATTTTGTTAATAAAAAATCAAAGAATGAACACTCAATCACAAACCAATACAACAACATTGAAGGCAATTCATATAATCAGACTATTGGAAACAATAAGTGATTCGGAGTTTAAAAAAATAGACTATAAAAAAATAGTTGATAAAAGAACATGGAATAGCAACCGCAATATACTTCAAGAGTGTCATCGCAAAGAAATGGATAATCTTTTGACAAGCACAGCAGAGTCAATTCATACAATGATGAAACGTCATGTGGAAGAAGAACTTAAATTGTTAAATGAAACAGAAACACCATATGAAGAAGTTTCATCTATATTAGTGACAGTTAACAAACCATATCGTCACATAAAAATGGCACGTCACATAAAAATGGCAGAGCATATTATGAGTTCTTTAGCAGTACGAATTGATAATCTTATTCAGTTTCACGACCTTCAAACAAAAACAGTGATACCAGAACCAAAATTTGTTGAAGATAGAGTCCTACAAAAAAAGTCAGTTCCGAAACCACGAGAACCAGTTTATGTAAGTAAAAGCGTTAGTAATGGATGTAAATACTGGATGGCAAAGATAGTAATTAATGGTTGTCTATACTGGGTTACCACAGATAATCTTGTCTTTAGTATAGATAGAAGAACCTTCATAGGGAAATATCTCCTTGAATCGAAAACGATTAATCGTAATATTAATCCAATACATTCAAAATGTCATACATGTCTAAAGAATTATACATGAATAATTGATTGACCTAAGAGTTAGTTGAAAAAGTTATATTATAGAAAATATAGTGTTAATATATATTTTATTCTTTTTTATTATATGAATGACGCATAAAAATATTTTCAAAAATTAAAAAAATTATATAGTATTTATCTTATTTATTTGATAATCAGTATCTATAAACATAAAATTGAGAATAAATGACATCAGCAATTTCTCATTCCGTATCTCGCTTCGCACTTTTTGAAAAGTAAATAATAATTCATATTTTTTAGTTTCATTTAACGGGATCATATTATTTTCTAAACAATAAATTAGATCAATACCACTATAACCTTTTTCATATAATTTTACAGATAATTTTGTAATATCGCAATATTTTGCAAGAATAATGCTGTCTATTTCTTTCTTTAACCAGTCTATTCTCTGTTTTTTAATGTCTCCAAATTGAAACGTATTTTCTATATTATATTTATATAAATTAATAGGTTTACCATTATATATAGGTTCGGGTATATATATCTCACAAAATCGAGAAAGAATAGGCTTCAATAACTTATATTTATCTTCTACTATAATAAAGAACCTTGTATTATGACTGAATAATTCAATACATCTACGTAATGCTGATTGTGCATCTATTGTTAGTTTATCCGCATTTAAGAGAATAATACTTTTGAATATATTTCCTCCGTTTGAATTGATGTGGGTCTTAGCGAAAAACTTTAGTTCTTCACGTATGAACTTGATACCTTTTCCATGAGCACAATTAACATACATTGTAAATGCCTGTATTTTATCTCGATTACCATCATAAATTGTATGAATAAAATCATCGACAATTGTTTTTTTACCACAACCAGATGATCCATGAAATAATATATTAGGTATTTTATGTATTTTTTGAAAGTAATTAAGTTTATTAATAATGTTTTCATGTATAGGTAATTTCATATATTGATACTTGATATAATTGTGATTATTTATATTAAAAGTTACCGAATCATTATTATACGGTTATAATTTGTCGAAAAATGTAATATAATTAGAGGACGATGTTTATAATAATAATAATAATAATAATAATATATTATATGAAAAGTATATCATTTCCAATTAAATATTTACCAAAAAATATAACGAGAAAAGATAAACAAAAACAAATAAATATGTTACTCAAATCGAGAAAATTATACAAAAAAAATAAATATTATACACGTAAAAAGATATCATCTTATAATAATAAAAAATCAAATCATATATTAAATGCTTATAAAATATATAATATTCATAATATAAAACCCAGCAAAGAATTATCATTAAAAACGGGTTGTTCAATATCAGCATTAAACCAAATTGTAAAAAAAGGTGAAGGTGCGTTTTATTCATCCGGTTCGAGACCAAATCAAACACCACAATCTTGGGGATTAGCACGGTTAGCAAGTGCAATAACTTCTGGAAAAGCGGCTGCGGTCGATTACGATATAATCAATAAAGGTTGTAATCATAAAAAAAAAGCATTCATTCTTGCAAGTAAATCGAGACAAAAATATAAATATGGTCAAACCAAAACTAAAAAAATAAGGATTAAATTATAATATTATTTGTTTGTTTATATTATGTTATTAGTATTTTTATTTTTAATATTAATCTGTTTTTTAATATTAATTTGTATTTATTTATATAATTCTGGTTCTTGTAAAATAAACAAAAAATATATATGTAATAATAATTTTTGTTTATACAAAGAGTTTAATGTATTTTTACAAAATATAATAAAAAATGAAATAAATTATTTATTGGTTAACAAAAATATACAAAAAAGAGTTGATATTGAAACCTTTCCTGAAACATTTTTAAATTGTGCTTTACCAAATAAAAAAGGTATCACTATATCTACTGTTAATCTAGTGAAATATGCTCCAAATCTTATTCATTTTTATGAAAATGACTTATGTAAAATAGTATCAAATCAAATAAAATTAAACTTATTACCTACAGATTTAAAATTACCAACTAGTTGTGCTATTTTAATTTATGAAAATGAAGGGGATTGGATCAATTGGCATTACGACCATAATTATTATGATGGAAGATTTTTCACCGTATTAATTCCTATAACAAATAATATAACTTGTACTGAGTTTCAATTTAAAACAGATAATAATGAAATAAAAAGTATTAATTTATATAATAATAATGCAATTTGTTTTGAAGGTAATTATTTATATCATAGAGCATCTAAACTATGTAAAAATGAAAAAAGAGTTGTATTATCTTGTCAATATGTAACAGATAATAATATGAGTTTTTTAAACACTATGCGTTTAAAATTAAAAGATTATGCTTATACTGGAAAAATCAATATTTGAAATATTATTTAATTATAAAATAATTGAATTACTTTTTAGAATAGAGGTTAATCTTACATAAATAACAAGATGACAATGTTTCAAACGTGTTTAAATTATTCAAAGACAACAATAGACTTTATTATGAATATCTGCGGAATATACTTGTGTTGGATCCTTATGCATTTTGCGGCGGCTAACTTGTATCCAATGTATTGTGCTGAATTGTCGTTTTGGGGACTAATTAAATCCGCATTTGTCGCACCTGCGCCACATTGTCAAGCAATGCGTTGGATTATTACAAATGGTGGTTCTGTGATAACACAAATGTGGATTGTTTTTGGAACATGGTTGTGTGGCAAAATAGGGTGCGTATTATTGTATAATGCTGATACAGAAACAAAATAAATGTTATTATTCTTTAAATATAAAAATATATAAATATTAATAATTATATATTTTTATCCGATTTTATCCGATATGTTGGCTCTAAATAGTAGCCCAAGATGAAAGACTTTGTGTATATGGATTGTTTTTAAATGCTTGTAAAATATTTCCTTCAATTCGTGTAACATTAATATCATTTTCTTCATAACACTGTTTACCTTTAATATCACCATATTGTTCTTTACCCATTGGTAATTGTGCAATATTCGAACAATTGGGCACCCACATTCTAGGATTTTCTCTGTCTGTATCTATTCTAGGAATATTCACATTCATTTGTTGATTGAATATTTGAGTTCCTCCATTTGGTATATAACTCATTTGCATAGATTCCAATTTATTATTATTATTCTGATTCATATTTGCCTCTTGTGACATTTGTGCGTTATATGATACTGCTGCAGCGTTTCCAATATATCCACAAGTAGTAGAATCACGTTGATTAGTGACGGCTTGTTGATTATATAATACTTGTTGTCTAGAAGATTGATTTCCAATATAGAAATCAGGAGAGAATAATGTGGTATCTTTCACCGTTATAGCTGGAACATCTCCAGGCATTTTTACATATTGAGCGGGAACAACAGAACGACCATCTCCGTAAATACGCAAATTATCACCATATTCTTCTTTTTTCGTAGGTCTAAATGCATCCATAAAAGGTGCAACAACTGCTCCAATTGCTTGATTAAATGAAGTACGAATTGTATCAGGTTGTATTCCAGTACTACGATTATTTTCATAGTTTGTTATACTTTGAAGTCGTCGTTCTTTATCTTCATGCCCTCCTTTTCCAGTGGCTCTACAATGAGCAACATCATGTGTATATGATTCAGTTTTATTCGATGGTTTAATTATACTTGGAACATAATTACCAGTTTTTAAATGTGATGCAGAACCAGCATAATGTTGTGTCGTATTATTTCGATGTGTATCAGCAGATATTTCTTGTACGGGTTGTAACATTTGCCCAATTTCTTGTCCGGTTGTAGTCAACCATCTATCTTGGTTTTGAATAAAAAATGTATCTGGACGATATTTCTCTGTTTTTCCTAAAATACCAATATTTTTCACAGGAGCAGATAATGGTCCTTCCAAGTTATCATATTTATATTCCATCTTTGGATTTGTCAGAACACGTAGTTCATCGACAGTCTTTGGTAACCAAGAATTACGGTCTTCCATTCCAGAATTAAATCCGCCACTACCAGTTGTTGTATATCCTTTGCCTAAACCTGGTCCAACATTTTGTGTCTCGAATGGTTTTACATTTGCATTATTCATTCCAGGATTAACTCGTGACTGAAAAAAATCAGACCAATCAGGTGACCCATTTGGCCAATTAATATTTTGTTCAGGTTTAAAGAGCGGTGCTTGTTCTATTTTTTGGATTGTCTGACTTCCTACACCATTCATATTATCGAGAATGGTCTCACTAATATCCATATTATAAACTTGTCCCTTCATTTTTGCCCCATAAAAAGGAACCATATTATTGTGCTTAAACTCTTTTGTATCTAGATAATTTCCAGTTAATGAAAAAACTTCTTGCATTTCATTGCCAATTTTTTTACCGGCATTTTCTTGATTTTCATAATATGTTTGATTAAAGTATTTATCAGTAGCAGTATTTGGATTCTGATATTTATGAACAGTATCTGTCAATTCTGTTAGATTTACAACAGGATAATTTTGTGGAGGAACATCAGTATTTGGTAAATAATTCGTTTTTTTACCCATATTTGTAAACTCTTCTTTTTGGATACGTTTTAATCCGTTTTTTAATCTAATATTATCTTTTTCAGCTTCTTGTGTTTTTGATTCTTGATTAGAAATAACATATGCCCCTGCTAATGCTATGAATGGTATCGCAAATTCCATTATTATTATATATACAAATGATTTATTTTCTCTATTTATTGTCGCTATTGAATAAATAAGTAATTATTGAATAAACTTATACTTGTTGTTTTCATTTATAAGTAAAAATATGTTGGATAAAATACAGCAAAAATATAAGACAAATCTTACTTGTATAAAAAATATAATATGAATAATATGAATAATATATTAGTTTTATTTTAGGTCGACACGAATATTAATAATGTTAAGAATATATTTATGCAAATCACCACAAGTCTCATGTATTTCACTATCAAACTCAATTTTTTTAGTATACTCCTCTGTATAATGAAGTAATAGAAATGCTAGTTTTGCGTCATTGTCATTTATTTGTCTAAAATCATATAAGAAGCCTTGTGAATCCTCTACATCATATACATTACTAATCAAATCAATCATATCTAGCAATTCCAAAGAATTGATTTTTTCAAAGAAGGTATCACAAAACTCTTTATAATTTTTTATAATATATTTCCAAAATATTATAAGTGGACAATCATCATCTTTTAAATTATAATTAATCTCAAATAACCACGTCCATACAGCTTCATTTATAAGATTATTAATTTCTACTTGAGTTTTTGTGTGTTCATATTTTGTTTTCATATTAGCAATCATCATGTTACATTGTGTTTCGTGTTTTTTAATCTCTTCTACCATGTAGTTATCAATAATTTCTTCCAATTGTTTTCTCATTAACATTGATATTGTTGTTTGCGTGTTTGCGTCTTGTTGTTCCATAAAGTAATATAATTTCTTCTGTAAAAAAGTATTTCAACTTATTATATTTGTTATTCTTTGTCTAGAGTTTGAATCTGTACTATTTGGTTGTGTTATTACTGATGTTGATAATGATGTATAATCATTTGACAAATTACATGGAACTTTAACAATAAAGTAATCTTTTTCCAAAACTCGTGTGTTCAAATTATGTAAAAAAGGCATACAAGTATTCTCTTGAGGATTTAATTGTGGATAATACCAGTCAACCTGTTCAGCGTCACGAATTTGCCAAGCAGGCATAATTGCTCTAGATTCTTCTGTAAAGTTTGTCGAATTAATTGGATAATGAATAGGACGAGAATGAACATTATGTTTATAAAACTCATCTTTTCCTAAACAGTCGCGACTAAGAGGTCGATTGACTCCTCTCAATTCAGAATCTAAATCAATACAATTTGTTCTTAAGTTTGCACCCCATCCTTGTGGTATGATTTGGGGATCCAACACAAATGCGGGTTTATCTCCTAAACCAGGCATATTTAAAATATATCTTCCTTGGTCAGTTTCTTGTTGTAATCTTTTCTCGATTCGACAACGGTCACTATTATATCGCGTTTCCATTATATATTAAATAAATAGGATATTATTTGAGTTTAATAATTTATAAATAAATAGACAAATGAGTGTTGCCAAATAACAATATAAGATAAATCAGTATAAACTATATTTTATGAATTAAAATTTATGCCAGTATTATTTATAAATTTGTCCATAGTTATTCTAGTTAATGTTCCAGAATCAATAAAGTATTGCGAATTTTGTAAGGGTGAGTTTGAAAACCTATTAAAAAAAAAGTTCTTGTTAGTGGATTATATGTAATTGTCCCTAATACACCAGGTTGTTCTGTTAAATTAAACTTGAAAACATGATTAAGTAATATACCGTTTCCATATTCAATAATATACGGTTTATTCTCGTTTGTCATATATAAAACTTGTACGTTATAATATGGATTGGTTGTCGTTCCTGATTTTGTATACTTATTTATAAGTATATACGCATTTTTAATAGTCACATATTGATTAAAAGGTTGTATACTTGGTGTATTATTCATATTATATATGGTTTGACCAGGGTTCTTTTCAATCTCTATATATGTTTGTATAGAACCGGCAATTTCTCCTTGTAATATTAAATATCTGTTTTTATTTGAAAATCTCTTAAATATTTGACTTATACTAATATTATTATTATATCTACGTTGTTGGTTAGATTTATTTGACATATACTAATAATTAACAAGAAGGTAATGGTGCTAAACATAATTTGATTTCACCCAAACTAGCTACATTATATTTCACAACTAAAGGTAAATCATTTTCGAGATAAACTTCTATCTGAGAACACAGGTTTGTGCATTTAATAAAATAACCCAGATTTTTTAGAGAAAACTCGCCTTGAATTATTTTTGTCGAATCTTGTTTCACAATGAACTCCATACTACCATCTGATTCGGCACGATGTATTTCAGCAGATGCGAATTGCCCTGAACATTTAAATATGAGTTCATTTCCAACTGATTTAATTTCCAATTTATCGGATATACATGAAAGGTCACGAATAATCTTTTGAAAATCAGATGAAGGTAGATTAATAACAGAAGAAAACTTGACATCAGGATATTCTAATTCTTCTTGTTCTGGTTCAATGAGTCTTAATTTTTGAGTTTTACATTGTTTAATATCACCATTTTCGAACTTCAAAGCCAAATGAGATACAATACCATCAACATAATCAGAGTTTTCAATATAAATAGTTAATGTATCGTTATTGTCGATTGAATTAATTAGTTTAAATAAATGAAACATATTTACACCAATTACAATTTTTTCTTTTTTACATTCATAATACTCAAAGTTTTGTGAAGATAGAAGCATATGTGCTAAAATAGTATGAGATTTATCCATATTAATTATACGGATACCATCAGCATGAAATGTAATATTTGTCTCTAATAATATATCTTTTAATGCGGTCATTAATGTGCGAAAAGGTGCGATTTGAACAGTTTTAATTGTTAACACATTTGATGAATGTGAATTATTTTGTTGAGACATTATATCTAATTTAAGTATCTAAATCTTTAAATATTTAAATCATGAATCTATCAATATAATATTTTAATATTATATGGATAATGAAATAATAATTATATTACTTATAGTAATTTTAATACTTATTATATTACTATTTTTAATTACAAATATGAAATATAATCCACCGCAACCGCAACCACAACCGCAACCGCAACCATATGGGGGTTGTACTGGAACAATATATGGTTGTTGTCCTGGAGGGATAATTGCGAAGCACGATTTTGTAGGAAGTAATTGTTTATACCATTAAATAAATCGAGATAATTGATAGATATTTAATAATGTGTTGTTAAGTTGCTAAAGTTTGTAACATTTGATGGAACAGATGAAAACGCGGTTGAAGGAACCATATTATGGTTATATCCAACTAGTTGTCCTTGTTCATTACTTCCTCCACGCATTTTACGTTTATGTCGTCTACTTTTTGTTCTCGAAGAAGATGATTTGGATGATTTAAATCCAGGTAATCTCACTGCTCCAAAATGACCCTTCTTCGTTCCATAACCTGCTTTAATAAGTCGTTTATCTTTTTTTGCTGAAAAATGTTTTTTTTTACTGACAATACGTCCGTTTTTATTTTGTATAAGGTCTTTCTTTGTCAAACCTCCGCTCGTTTTATAGGCAGTTCCATGAATCACTTGAGCACGCTTACCTTCTAGATTTTTGTATTTATGTCCATTTATAATATAATTACCAGCAGTATCTTTCTTATAACGCGTCATATATATAATAATTAGAAAAAATTATTATATATAATAAATTGCTAAATAACACAACTAATTGTATTGAATAATCATATAATAATATAATTAAAACTTATTTTTGAGAGTTCCTAGAATACCTCCTAATTGTCCTTCTGTTCTGCCTAAAAATGTAACGATACTTTCTCTTCGTAATGGTCTTCGTAGAGAATTACGAAAACCATATTGTGTTGAACCACCTTTAACAAATAAAATAGTATCTACTGCTCTTTGAACTTGAGTATTATTAGGTACAACTGTTTGATTAAAGTTTTTAATAACTTTTAATTTATTTGCTAATTCACAACATGACCCTTGTTGAAATATATGTTTTGTCATATAGTAATCGCTAATATATTATTATATTGCAGATTTCTCGATATAATTGAAAGTATTCTGTTATAATAAAATTGAACTCAATTTAAAACTACAATCTCAATATAACTACTCAAGACAATAATGAATACAACGAATGATTCAAATCTCGCAATAAAATATCAGCAAAAAACTGATAAACAACATATTCTCGATAATCCAGATACATATATTGGTGCGGTTGAAATAATTGATTCAGACCTATATGTATTATCAACAGAATGTGAATCTCGTATTGAAGAGAGAAATATTCAATATATTCCGGCGCTATTCAAACTCTTTGATGAAGGTATTGTAAATTGTCGTGACCATGCTATCCGAATGGCTCGTGCTGTTGAAGAAGGTATTGCAAATGCTCTTCCAGTATCTTATATAGATATTACAATAGACCAATTGTCGGGTTCAATTACGATGATGAATGATGGCAATGGAATTGATATAGCTGAACATCCTGAGACAAAATTGTGGATTCCAGAAATGATATTTGGACATCTAAGAACCTCTACAAACTATGATAAAACAGAGAAGAAAATAGTTGGTGGTAAAAATGGATTTGGATTCAAATTGGTTCTCATTTGGTCGACATATGGTTCTATTGAAACAGTTGACCATGTTCGCGGATTAAAATATACACAAGAGTTTACAACCAATTTAGATGTTATTTGTCCTCCAACAATTGTAAAATGCAAAAGCAAACCATATACGAAGATAACATTTCGTCCAGATTATGCTCGTTTTGGAATTGATGGTTTAACAACAGATATGATTGACTTATTTAAAAAGCGAGTATATGATGTTGCAGCAATAACAGATAAATCATTAAAAGTGCAATATAATTCACAATTGATACCAGTAAAAAGTTTTGTACAATATATTGATTTGTATATAGGTACAAAAGAATTATCAACTAGAGCACATGAAACAACAAATGAAAGATGGGAATATGCTGTTGCAATGTCACCAAATAATGAGTTTATTCAAGTGAGCTTTGTCAATGGTATTCATACATCAAAAGGTGGAAAACATGTTGAATATATACTTGGTCAAATTACGAGAAAATTAACAGAGTATATTGAGAAAAAGAAGAAAATCAAGGTGAATATGACAAGTATTAAAGAACAGATAATACTCTTCTTGCGTTGCGATATCGAGAATCCTGCATTTGATAGTCAAACAAAAGATTATATGAATACACCGTCGAATAAGTTTGGTTCATCTTGTCAAATATCTGATAAGTTTATTGAGAAAATTGCAAAGATGGGTATAATGGATGCGGCATGTGCTATTACTGAATTGAAAGAAACAAAAGCCGTAAAGAAAATGGATGGACAGAAGACAAAAAATGTTCGTGGTATACCAAAATTGATAGATGCAAATTGGGCTGGAACGGATAAATCGTCGCAGACAATAATTATCTTCTGTGAAGGGGATTCAGCCAAGGCAGGAATTGTATCAGGTTTATCTTCTGAAGACAGAAATATTATTGGTGTTTATCCAATGAAGGGAAAAATAATGAATGTTCGCGGTGAGTTGAAGAAGAAAATTGCGGATAATAAAGAAATTGCTGATATAAAGAAGATTCTCGGTTTAGAAATGGAACGCGAATATGATACAATAGGAGATGTTCATAAATATTTGAGATATAGTAAAGTAATGTTTATGTGTGATGCCGATTTAGATGGTAATCATATCAAAGGATTAGGAATCAATTTGTTTCAATCAGAATGGCCTTCATTGGCGAAGATTCCTGGGTTCATTGGTTTCATGAGTACGCCTATTTTAAAAGCCCGTAAAGGGTCATCAGAAGTAGCATTTTACAATGAAGGTGAATATGCGTCGTGGAAAGAAGCAGCAACAGATTATGCTTCTTGGAAGATTAAATATTACAAGGGTTTAGGGACGAGTACTGGAAAAGAGTTTCGTGAATATTTTAAAGAGAAGAAGATTGTTGGATTTGAACATGGTGGTCAAAATAGTGATGATGCGATAGATATGGTATTCAACAAAAAGCGTGCTGATGACAGAAAAGATTGGTTACGCAATTATGACCGTGGTTTATATTTGGATACAACTAATACGTCTATACTATATGAAGAGTTTATTCATAAAGAGCTTATTCATTTCTCGAAATATGACTGTGATAGAAGTATACCAAACTTGATGGATGGACTGAAAATTAGTCTACGCAAAATATTATATTCTGGTTTTAAAAAAGGATTAACAACTGAAATTAAGGTTGCTCAATTTTCTGGGTATGTTTCAGAACACTCTTGTTATCATCATGGAGAAGCATCGTTGAATGCCGCAATTGTTGGAATGGCACAAAACTTTGTTGGTTCCAATAATATCAATCTATTTATGCCAAATGGTCAAATGGGAACACGTTTAATGGGTGGCCAAGATGCCGCATCAGAGAGATATATATTTACTCAATTATCACGAATTACGCGATTCATCTTTCCTGAGAAAGATGATGCGATACTCACATATTTAAATGATGATGGCACACCAGTTGAACCAATTTATTATGCACCAATTATTCCGATGGTATTAGTAAATGGGTCAAAAGGAATCGGCACTGGATTTAGTACTAATATTTTATGTTATAATCCAATTGAAATTATTCGTTATTTGAAATGTAAATTATTAGGTGAAACATATAATGAAATATTTATACCATATTATGATGGATTTACAGGTGAAATATATCCTTTGAAAGATGACCAGTTTATAGTGAAAGGACGATATGAAAAGGTTGGTATTGACCAAATACGTATTACTGAATTACCTATTGGAACATGGACAAATAATTTCAAAGAGTATTTGGAAGAATTGGTAGATATGGTTGATCCTAAAACTGGGAAGAAGATTCCTTCACCAATTAAGGATTATGATGATATGAGTAAAGATACGACTATTGATTTTGTAATAACATTACAAAAGGGTAAATTGGATGAAATTATGGCACAACAATCGACAGTAATGGGTTGTGATGGAATACATAAATTATTCAAATTGTCGACAACAATAACGACTACAAATATGCATCTATTTGATGCGGATGACAAATTAAAAAAATATTCATCCGTTTCAGATATTATAGATGATTATTATTTGAAGAGACTAGAGTTGTATTCTATAAGAAAAGAACATTTGATTTATGCAATAACAAAAGAATTATTATTATTGTCGAATAAGTCGAGATATATTCAAGAAGTATTGGATGGAACTATTGATTTAAGAAAGATGAAAAGAGAAGATGTAATTCATATGTTTACAGAGAAAGGATATAGTAAGATGGATAATATTGAAACAGATTATAAATATTTGACGAAAATGCCGATGGATAGTGTTACAGAAGAAAATGTATCTAAATTACAAAAGGAGCATACGAAGAAGGTAAAAGAATTGGAAATGATTCAAAATACGACACCAGAAGAAATGTGGTTAACTGAGTTAACAATATTAGAAGAAGAATATATACAGTTCAAAGAAGAAAAGGTGAGAATGAATGATAATACGCCTAAATCTATTTTAAAAACGAAAAAGAAATCAAATAAGACAAAACTTCCTAAATTGGAATTGGATTTAGAAATGGATTTGCCTGAATAAATTAAATATTATAATTAATGAAGTGAGTTGGAACACATTGAAAATAATAGTCTATTTGTAAAATATATGAGAAGATAACTAATACTTAATGATGTGCCCATAATATAAAATGATGAATCCAATTTTTTACTATTGGCAATAATGGCGTATAAGAAATATAATATAAACAATACAAATAATATGAATCCTAAAATAGAAAGAATATAATAATATAGACAATAAAATCTTGGTAAAGGACCAAATACATCATTCATGAAGGAGTTCGTATTATTGCCAAGTGGAAACATAATAATATATATCTATATATTATTTTGTTGAATGAATAATTTTTATTAAAACCAATCTTTTAGAAAGAGTACTCTATCAAAATTACTCGCAAATACTGGTGGAGGCATTGGAGTATACATAGTAGAAACATCTACTAAATATTTCTTATAGCCTTTTGCTTCACCAAATACTTGAGGAATACAATAATCTAGGACCAATTGATTTAATTGATTTACTTGTCCTTTTATATTAGAAGAATTATTGATTGAGGTTTGTAGAAATACAGAACGCATTATAATTTTCAATGTATCTTCATCTTGATTTGCTATAATAAACTTATGATTAGACATATTATATACACCACTACGAATACCATTTTGGATTGTGCAAATATTTTTACCCGAAAAAAATAAGTCAGATAATTGAGTATTATTCCATATACCTTCAGTAGGATTTCTAAATGTGCTACATTGATTAATAGGGATTTTATCATACATTTGGAAACGGTCAGATATATCAGGTGGTTCACAAGTTAGAATATTCACTCGACCATTTGTTCTTTTAGAATGAAATGGTTTATCATTATTATACATTAATGTATAATAATGATAAAAAAAATATAGTAATAATACAAATGGCGAACTTTCAGAAGACGACGCTTATTATCGCTGGAATTCTTTTTATTATTATTATTATTATTTTGTCGATTGTCTTATTTAATGCTAGTTCAAATCAAAAATGGCCACCTATTATATCAAGTTGTCCAGATTATTGGTTAGATTTATCAGGTAATGGAGCTCAATGCGTAAATCGTCATGGACCTAAAATTAGTTCATGTAATACAGCACCAGATTTTTCAACAGGCGTTTATATTGGTTCAGATGGAATGTGTCAAAAGTATCTTTGGGCGACAACACAATGTCAACCTAAAATAAATAATAGCGATAGTGCAGGATATAGTGGATATCCAATAGCATGGGATGGTATAACATATGGCGTAAATAATCCATGCGATGCGTCTAGTAACATGACTTAATTACTAGAATAATAATCAGTAAAATAAATTATATAAAAGAATATATGTTTATTAATAATGGATAGAATTAATTTTAATGAAATACTTAACAGAATAGATGAAGAAAATACTATGATACAATTATTACGTCAATTTGGAGAAAATAAGAATGATATGTCGATTAAAAGAAATATATATATTTATGGTAGTTCTGGAATAGGTAAAACGACGTTTGTATTAAATATATTAAATAAGTTAAACTTCGACATTGTAAAATATGATGCAAGTGATATTCGCAATAAAGCGGTGATTGATAATATTGCACATCATAACATGTCTGATAAAAATATAATGAGTATATTCCATAAAAAAGTCAAACAAATTGCAATAGTAATGGATGAAATTGATGGAATGAATAATGGTGATAAAGGTGGAATCAATTCACTTATTAAAATTATTCGTCCAAAGAAGACAAAGAAGCAAAAAATAGAAGAACATACTCTTAATCCGATTATATGTATTGGTAATTATCAAATTGATAAAAAAATAAAAGAGTTGATGAAAGTATGTAATGTATTAGAACTTAAACCTCCTACTATTACACAGATAAATAAAATAATATCAATCATTATGCCAGATATTGATGCATCTTTAAATGTGAATCTATGTCATTTTATACAAAATGATTTGAAGAAATTATCGAACTTGTACGATATTTATCTTAATACTCCTGATATTTTGAGAGACAAATTGTTTTATAATATTTTTCAACAAAAATCGTTTAATGACAATACAAAACAAATAACGAATAAATTATTTTCCAATAGGTTTTCAATTTATGAACATATTCATTTAGTTAATGATACAGATAGGACAATTATAGGTCTTCTTTGGCATGAAAATGTGATTAATCATATAGAAAAAGAACCATCAATAATAAGTATTCCATTTTATTTGAAGATATTAAAGAATATTTGTTTTTCTGATTATATTGACAGAATTACTTTTCAGAAACAAATATGGCAGTTTAATGAAATGACTTCATTATTGAAAACATTTTATAATAATAAAATATTCCATGAGACGATTTGTCGAAATAAATTAATAAAAAAGAAGATAAATCATGATTATTGTAATGATGACGTTGATGATACAAATAATATTAGATTTACAAAAGTATTGACAAAATATTCTACAGAATATAATAATATTATTTTTATACAAAACTTGTGTCAAAACTTGAATATGGATAAAAAAGATTTATATTCTTTTTTTTTCTGTTTAAAAGAAAAATACAAGGATAATGAAATATATGCACTATTTGATAATAGTGATATTACTAAATTAGATATTAATCGGATGTTTCGTTTTTTAGATAAATATACAACAGAAAATGCGGTAGGTGTAATAGAAACACACATAATAGATGAAATTAAGGTAAGCGAAGATTTATCAGGATTAGATGATGAAGACAAATATTTTAATTAAACATTAACATTTATAATTTTAGATTTTTGAATAAATAATCAAAATCATATTCATTCTGATAATATAATGGTAATTTATATAAATCTAATTTATCTTCAATATCAACACGGTCCATATTATTATATTTAGATAATAATCGTTGTAACATATTATACATTCTAATATTTTTATTCAATATTATTATCATATCATCTATGTTATTTTTTGTATTGTTTAGATTATTTTCGATATCAGAAGGTTCATTATCACAACGACTATTTTTTTCATCTTCAGAAATATCTACGTCAAACTCTGTACCAAATACATTACAATCATTACAATAACGATTTGTAATGTATTTCTTATTTGTAATAGTCGATTTTGAAAATGGACGTTTCCATTGGAAACCATTGTTTAGTACTATTTGAAAATAACACATAATAATAAATAAGTTCATTCTTATTTATTATTAATAGATATTATTTATATTCTTTGTAATATTGTATTGCGTCATTACCATTATTTACTTTACAACAACATCTTCTCCTTCATGTTCAATGATATTTCTCGATGATTTCAATTCATCTTTAAACAAGAACTTGTGCTTATATACTAATAATCTATCCATTCTCTTTTTGTTCCAGTTCTGCTTACATTCTCGTGATAATTCTATATTTAAATGTCGTTCACAATGAGTTGGATTATTATAAAATAATGTGACAGATTTTTTATCCCCAGACTTGGATACAACTGTAGGCATCTTAATCTTAAAATATAAATCTTCATCAAGAGAACCAACTACGTGATTAATTGTCGATTTTTTCTCTACAGAAGAATAAGGATTCCGATTATTTATTAATAAATAAGCATCATTTGATTGAGAATGGAAATATTTATAATATGTCCCAAATTGGGCATTTCGAATTGTACAACCAACATCACCAGAAGAATAACAATATATCTTATTATTAATATATTTTCCAGTATCTTCATCAAACATTTTTATCGTATGTATATATGTATTTTTATCACTTGGTCTCTCGTAACGAGATTCAACTGATTCAATATCATTTACAATGTTATCATAGTATTCACGTTCAGGCATGTAGTTATTCTATATGTGATATAATATATGAACGTATTTAAATTATTTATTTATATTATTCTCTAAAATACTAATGCGTTTTTTCATTTCAACATTATCTCTCATTAATATTTGTATTAGTTGATTCTGTTGTTCACTTATTTTCTGGATTTGTCGAAATGATTCCATTATATGATGGATTTGTTCAGCCATTTGTTGTTGATTCATCATATACTTCTTATCTCGTGTTTCACTAATTTGTTTAATCACTTCTGGTTTATATTCCAATTTACCTGGTTCATATTTTTGCAATATATTATCTATTTTTTCGACAAAAAAATCAATAATAATATCATCTTGAATAAAATCGCTTATTAATATGTTTGATTTATTCATAAATTTACTTTCAGGTTGATTCAATAATTCTTTTTTATCAAATGAATTATGAATGTGAGAAAATACGAGAATTGTCTTTAATGGGTCTAATTGAATAAGTGGTATTGTATATCCTTTTAAGAAATGTTTTTCTTCTGCTAATGCTGCATTATTGTCATATGATGTTATCTTTAATAATTCACGACGAAATGCAAATGTTGCTGCTGTTGAGTGATATGTTCCATACGGTCCAAATTGATACATTTGCTTTATATGTTTAAAATATATATACATTTTACTTGAACCAGCAATCATTATATTTGGATTCTCTTGTAATTTTTCTACCGCATGAGAAACTCTTTGTGGAGGATAATAATCATCATCATCCATATATATTATTATTTCGCCTACAGATTTTTCATGCATCAAATTACGTTTCTGACCTAATTTCATCTGCGTATCATATTTAAAATATTTTACTTGAGGAATATCTTTCACCAAATCTTCGATTTTATCTGTTCCGTCATCTATAATAATCCATTCCATCCTATCCTTTGGATATGTCTGAGAATGAAAACAACGTATTAACATATCATAAAAAGGTCTTCTATTAAATGTTGGCGTACATATACTTACAAATGGATATGCAGAAGATGATGAACTTATCTTCTTTTTGTTTTTATTTTTCGACATTATATTTGATATTTTATTTATTTATATAATAATTAAGTATTATAAATTATGACAATGACAAACTATACCTTATTTTTTATTATTGTTTTTTAATAAATCTGCTGCGGCAGAACCAATAACTGGTGAGCACCTACTTATATTTTTATTACCTTCTACTAATTTAGGGTTCATGTTATAAGAACATGTGCTTTTATGAGATGGTATAAAATTATCATTCACCGTTCCATCAGGATTCAATACATTATTATCACACGAAAACTTATTACTATATGAACCTGTAAATTGAGATGTTATTGGAATCATATTATTTTCAATAAGACTATCCATAATATATCTATGAATACTAAAAAACTTACCTTCTCCCATTTCCAATAATCGTTCATTTCGAGAAGTAACAGTCAATACAAATATAAAACATATAATTATTAAAATAATATTTATACCAGAAACACTATATACAGTTGCTATATTTATTAATAATATAATTGTAATTGTCAAGACAATCCAATTCATTTTATAATATAAATTATTGAAAAATAACTTATTGATATTATAATCTTCATTAATTGTTTCCAATTTATAATTTCCACTCGAAATATTTTCTGATAAGTTTTTAACACTTGTCGTTATATTGTCGATTCCTGCCTGATTAAAATCTTGAATAACTGTATTTATAATATTTGGATTATTATTATTAATAATACGATGTGTTTGTGCTTTAAATATAAAAGTTGTATAAATTAATAATATAATTATTCCAATAATTGAAACAGTATATACAATACTACCATATAAAAAAATATAAATAAACATACAAAAAATTATAATACCAATAACAGGGATACCGAAAATTATTGTCAATATAATATATAAAATAGATTTAAATGTACTATTTGAAGCGTCTCGAATTAAATAATTAATTGAATAAATAATATATTGTATTGTTTCATATATTATTAGACCAATACATACAATGAGATTTACTAATAATATTATCGAGAGAATAATATATATAAATGCTATATAGTATAGAGGAATAAATGCTGGTAAAATAAAAATAGCTGCTTCAGGTAATAAACTATTCATTAATCCAAATACACTTTCTAACATATAAATATTAATATTAGTGATATCTCGTTGAATTGAGTAAAAACTACTCATTAAACCTGCATATTTTTTATAACCTTGATTATCATATATAATATTAATATTATCTTGAACACCAAATCCTAATAGTTTTCCAAGTGAACTTGTACTTAGTTGTTGTATTACATTTTCAGTATAATCAAATGTAATAATTTTACCCCATGCTTCATAATTATACATATTATCCAGAAATGATATTTGGTCTGTTGCAATATAATTTGTATTATTTTCTAAGATACCAATATTTTTTGCGGCACTAAATGGAGCATCTGATAATTCTTCAATAGTGCTTATTGATGCTTTAATATTTTTATAATTATTAATAAATGGACTACACAAACTATTTCCATCTGTACTCTTCATTTTAGATAACATTCCAGATTGTGCTACCTTACAGTTATATAGAGTAACTGCTCCAAATAAATATAAATACAAAAAAAATAACACTACGTGTTTTAATGTATTCATGATATATGTTGTTGCTTTAACATATGCATCTGTATCTGTCTTTTCCATTTTTTTTAAAGCAATTTCATCTGGAGTTTCTATATTATCTATTTCTGTTGATGACATTATAATTATAAATATAATATTTTTACTGAAATAATATAAATACTAATAATTAAGTAATCAAATATGAGATATAATGTTTATGATTTTGATGATGTAATGATCATTCCCAAAGAAAGTAATATAAATAGTAGAAGCGATGTTTCACTTTTAAGAAGGTTTGTATTTAATGGACTTGATGGTCAACCTATTGAATGGGAAGGTATTCCTATTATCGCTTCTAATATGGATACAATTGGAAATTTTAGAGTTCATTCTGAGTTAGCAAAATATAAAATGTTAACTGCATTAAATAAGCATTATACATTAGATGATTTTAAAAAAAATAAAAAATTATTACGAGATGATTATTTTATGGTAACTACTGGTATTTCAGATAAAAATTATGATAATCTTGTCGAAATTATTGAATATACTGATTGTAAATGGATTTGTATAGATGTTGCGAATGGTTATATTTCATCTTTTTTCAAATATTGTTGTAAAATACGAAATCAGTTTCCAAATAAAATTATTATTGCTGGAAATGTATGCACTGCGGATATGACAAATAAATTATTATGTGCTGGAATCAATATTGTCAAAGTTGGAATTGGTTCAGGAATGGCTTGTTTGACAAGAAGACAAACTGGAGTAGGTATTCCACAATTATCTGCTGTAATGGATTGTTCTAAAGAAGGTCGCATTATTTCTGATGGAGGTATTCGTTCACCGGGAGACGTTGTCAAAGCACTAGGTGCCGGTGCGGATTTTGTAATGATAGGAGGATTCTTCTCTGGACATGATGAGAATGATGGAATGGTAGTTGAAAATTGGACTTATGATGCAAATGGAAATAAAAAAACTATCGAGAAATATCAACAATTTTACGGAATGAGTTCAAAATATGCAATGGAAAAATATGAAGTTGATGGTAAAATGGCGGATTATCGTTCTTCAGAAGGCGATTTACTTAAGATACCGTATAAAGGACAAATTGAGGATACCGTAAAAGATTTACTTGGTGGAATAAGAAGTGCTTGCACATATGTAGATGCGAAAACAATTGAAGAACTAAAAGATGACGTGTCATTCGCATATAGATTTTAATAATCGTATATAGATTTTAATATTAATAATTTATATTATCTGATTAGATAATATGAATAAGAATAAAAATAAGAATAAGAATAAGAATAATACAAATTGTTTATCTATAACAAAATGTTTATGGTATATATTATGGATTAGTATAGGAATATATATCATATGGGTAGGATTAGATTTGAAAGAAGGTTATCGTAATACAAACAGAAATTATACTGTTGACTTACCAATTAATACTAGAACATCATGTGCTAATTTTTGTGGTCCTCCGGCAATTTGTTCTATTACAGGTGAACAATGTAGTTCTGACCCAGATTGTTATGGTTGCTCTCCTCCAATTAAACGTAAAAAGCGTTTAACAGAAGAAATAAATGCGTATGATGATGCGGGTAAATTAACAAATGAAATGACACCAACATTTTCAGTATTGACAACAGATATTGGAACACGTGCATTTAAAATAAACAGTATAAATGACCCTACTCCAGAATATAATCGTGGAATAAATACATGGAGAAAGGCTTTTAATGAAGGATTATTACTCTATGATAAACGATATAATCCACAATTTGGAGTGGATGAATCATTACCGAAATATCCATCACGACCTACTTTGTCTGGAGAGTTTATAAATACAGAAGCATTGCCGTCAAATGATTGAAATTGAGTTAAATTAATCGTCCATGTCCAATGTTCTTTATATTGTTCTTTTAATTATAATATTTTAACTAGCATATAATAGACCACAATTACCACCAATAAAATTGACAACATTATATCTCTCTTCAAATAAATACATATTGTAATTATAATCGTATATTCTCCATGTAGGTTTATTAATACCAATTAATACTCCACTTTGCGGGTCACAAATCGCAAGAGATTGTGCATTTGGATCGACAGGAGGTGTAATAGTAATAATTTCCATTTCTATATTTGAATAACGACTCATATTCATTGCCCCACTTGGTTGTAAAGTCAAATTGGAAGAGTTTAAACAGAAGTTATATACATATAATCCATCTATACCAGAACCACTTGTACGAGTATATTTCTCTATATAATTGAATACTCCTGCTGGTTGTACATTTTCTCTATAATTGCCGTCTAACAATATACCCATTCCAATAAGTATATTCTTCATGTTCTCGAAATTATAATTTCCAGTAATCATCCAACCTGTCAATAAACCATTTGTATTCACTCCGGGTCCAATATTTACGGTGGTTCCTGAACGCTTAACTGGCCAAGAACCATTTGTAGGTCCCTGTATAAGGTCTTGTGGCAAATAACGATAAGGCCAATTCGTATAATTACTCCATTCATTACGCAAATTGGAGTCACTTCGTTGAAAATAAAACATCCAATTAGATATCATACCAATTGAATCCAAAGATATACGATTTGAACCAGTTACATTATAAAAGAGTTGTTCACGCACTTGTTTAAATAAATATTTTTGTTCTTGAAGTGCAAATATACGAGATTCTTCATTCGAGAGAAATCCATAAGTACAAATTAAATGAATATCCGCGTTCCACAAAGACCTCGTATCTAAATAAGAATTAACGCCTACATCAACATCAGGGGGTGTCTGTAAAAAGCGATAAAATTGCATATAATATAGATTGAAATTGGGTGCTACATAAGGGAAATTATTAACTGTATCATAAACATCTCTAATTTGGAATAATTCTTGAATAGGACGAAATGTTACATTAATATGAAGTTCATTATATTGTAAAGATATTAGAGGAAACGACATTTGCGTCTTTAGATTGAACCATGCGTTTAATGGTATATATAATGTTGTTCCACGAATACTAGGTTCCGCACCACTATTACTTGTTGTATAATATGAGTTTGGATAAGAATTAACACGAGTCCCTGAGTTAGCAGGGTCACATAATTCAGGCACATAACCAATCATTTGATAGAAAAGTTGCTTCTTATCTGCAGAAAAATCTCTTAATACAGCATTTAACAAATATGAACCAGAAAACTCTTGTATCGTTTGATTTCCACAAGTAATTGTAATTTTAGATATCATTTGTGCACCAATAAACTCAATCCATCTAAACTCATATGGTACCCATTGTTGTCCATTTTCATTGGTTGGAGGAACAATTGGACTCCAAATAGCAGGAAGCTCTACAGAAAGATAACAATCCATTAATAAGTCAGCATATCTAGGTATTTTAAATATAAAAGTCGATTCTTCACTCAATCGCAATGTCCTAGAACCATCAAAATCTACTCGAAACTTTTGCAATCCGAAATTAGTATATTTAGAATAAGTTGATTTAAAGAATGTTTTAGATGGATTACCATTTAAAATAATATTTTGTTGACCTTCAGATACTAATTGCATTAAACCTCCTGGCATTATAATAAGTATTATCATTATTTTTAACTTGTAGAAATCACAATATAATTTTCCATTATTAGTATATTATGACTTTACAATTTTATGAACATTATGAAAAATATATTAAACCAAATGTATCAAATCTCACTGAAAGTGCGAATAATTTGAGTAAAAGTCCTTCTGGAATGGCGGGATTATTTGCAATTGTATTGCTATTTATATTAATAATCGTTTTTGCTGTAAATATCATAAAAGGAAAAGAAGCAACATATATGAATAAAATATCTATACAACAACAAATATTAGCATTAGATTATGTTCCAATTACGTATGATACTTCAAATAATATTGTTGTTGTTGAACCTTCCGGTAATGGCAGTAATGGTTCATATAATATAAATGATTATTACATTTATGGTTCATATAATTCATGTAATATTAGTGGAAGAAATACGAATAATTATATGAATATAAATGCACTAAAATATGTAATAAGTCAAGGAGTTAGATTTATTGATTTCGAAATATATAATCTAGATAATGACCCTATTATAGCGACATCATCTATTCCAGATAATTATTTTATAAAAGAATCATATAATTATATCAGATTTGAAGAAGCATTGAATATCATTATATCAAATGCATTTAATCCTACATATGCTCCAAATCCAATTGACCCAATATTACTTAATTTACGTATTAAGAGTACAAATATGACAATGATGACAAACTTGGCAAATTATTTATATACATATGATAATTATCTTGCTGGTCCAAAATATAGTTATGAATATTTGAGTTGTAAAATGGGTCCTTCAACCAATGTAATTGATAAAAATATTGATTGTGTTAATAATAATTTTACACAATTACCATTATATTTTTTTAAAGGAAAAATTATCATAATAGTTGACCGTTCAAATACAGCAATATTGAATTGTGATAAATTAATGGAGTTTGTAAATATTACGACAAACTCTATTAATTGTCGTTTGATAACAAATCATGATATGAAATATTCGCCAGACCAGACTGAACTCTTAGAATATAATAAAAAAAATATGACAATTGTTACTCCTGATGTAGGAGTTAATACAGAAAATCCTAGCATTAATTCTGCAACTCAATTAGGTATTCAAATTAATGCGATAAACTTCTCGAATAATGATGACAATATGAATAGCGATATGAACTATTTTATTACAGAAAGACGTGCATTTATATTGAAACCACTCAAATTGAGATATATTCCTATTTATATTACAGTTCCTGATCCAAATCCTGAAGGTTACTCTTTTTCTGCAAGAACAGAAAATATTCCTGGATTAGGTGAAACACAGTTTTAAAACCCTTTTATTTTTCTTGGATATTTGGATATTTGGATATTTGGATATTATATTACACTTTTACTACAAAATAAAATACCGAATAATATAAAAATTGAAACAAACTTATTTTTTTAAGTATATACACCCTCGCACATTTAAAACGGCACAAAATATATGTGTTATTTTCTATTTTTAGTATATGAAACATAAAGGTATTGATTATAAAACTTCTGCCGTTCAATATTATTTGAATAATAATGAAAGTATGGATAAAGTTTGTAAAATATTTAATTGTAAAAAAAGCACACTAAAAGCATGGGTTCATAAATATAATTCTACTAAATCTTTAACTCGTCGCAATAGAAAACCCATATCATACAAAGTTAAAAAAGAACAAGTTAAAACCGCGTTAAATATGTTAGATGCAAACGAACAACTTACTATGGATGAATTATTATTTGAAATGAAAAATAAATACAAAGATTTTGATATTACAAGACAACATTTAGGTAGAGTTATTCGTGCTAATAACAGAACACGAAAAAGAACAAGACATCAACATTTTCCAAAAGAACGACATAAAAAACCAACTAATAAGGAACGAGAAATGGATAATTTTTATAAAGAAGTTAGTAAATATCCATTAGACAAAATAATCTGTTTAGATGAAACATCAGTTGGTTCTCATTTGAAACCATCATATAGCAGATGTTATATTGGTAAGCGTTGTGTAATAAAAACAGACAACAATTTTGTATTTCGTAGTTTTACATTATTAGTAGCAATCAATAATAAAAAATGTGTTGGAAAAATATTTTATGAAAAAGGCGGAACTACACAAGAACGAATGGTTGAGTTTTTAGAAACTCAAATATTTCCTAAATACAAAGACCATCTTATAATATTAGATAATGCTAAAAGTCATAATAATCAACTGGTAAAAGATGCTATTACAAAAAGTGGAAATAAATATTTGTTTTCTATTCCATATACTCCTATGACAAACTCGCCAATAGAAAATTATTTTAATCAAATAAAAACATACATAAAAAAGAAACGAAATGTAAATAATTTTGAAGAATTAGCAAAAAATGTTGATGCATCAATAGAACGAGTTAAACCAGAGAATTATAAAAATTATTTTGATTATGCTTACGGAACAAATAAAAAAATAGAATATACAAGGAAACCATCTACGCGAAAACTTAAACCCAAAACATATAAAGATGTATAAAATTGAATAAAAAATTGATTTGCTTTTTATAAATAATAAAGATAGTACAATACTTAATACATTATATCAAAAATGAACGGAATTGAATTATTTGAAGGAATTAAACAAGTATCTACTTTTGCGGAACTTTTACAATCAGTAAATGGTAAAACAAAGGCAGAAACTCAATCAAAACGCGGAAATCTAATTGAAAAATTATGGGATTATGTAATCAAGTTTGGCTTTGTTGCTATTTTATCAAATGACGAATACGACCATTACGAAGGAAATATTAATACATGTAAATTAAAAAAAGTTGATAATTTGGAAACTTATTTACAAAAAATGCTAATATTCAGCAAAGGTAAGGGTGGTTCAAGCGACATTACATTACAGCATAAACTTACTGGAAAATGGGTATTTATGTCATCAAAGTTTTATTTAGATGATAGTAAAAAATCTATTGACAACTACGATGTTGAAAAAATATTAGCAATTACAAAACAACACGCACACAAATACAAAGAATATGATATTTATTTACTGGTAAATAACAAACAAAAAGTATTAGATATTATTTCATCGTGTCAATCCACAAATAATTACATTAAGGAAAATATCCATCACATTTTGGATTTGAGCGATTTGGAAATTGGGTTTCAAAATCTAAAACACGCTATACAAGATATTAGTATTGACGATGTTAATTCTATATTTTGTAATACAAAAATACCATTAGAGTTGCGATTTCATCAAGATATGATTACATCTAAACAGATGGAAAAAATTGACGAGGGAGAAAAAGATTTGTTATTGGGTGCAAAGGCAAGGTCTGGAAAGACATATTGTGTTGGTGGTTTATTTGTAAAATATCACAAAAAATATGTATCACTAAACGCACTTATTATTACCCCAGCACCAACCGAAACCTTATCTCAATTCACAGATGATTTGTTCCGCAAGTTTAGGGATTTTATTGGAATAAATATTGTTGAAATAAAAAAAGGAAGTGATTTTGACGGCATAGTTTTACACGAAAATAATATTATTATTGTAAGCAAACAATTATTAGACGATTATGTATTTGAAAAAAAAGTGGAAGTTATAATGCAACTCAATTTAGATTTTATAGTGTTTGACGAAAACCACTTTCACGGAACAACTCAAATGTCTAAAAACATTTTACAATCATATTCATCACAAAAAACGATTAAGTTATATTTGACGGCAACTTACGCGAAACCTTTATGCGAATGGAATATTCCTTTGGATTGTCAGTTTTATTGGGATATTGAAGACGAACAATTGTGTAAAAAAAGAAATATTCAAGGATTAGTAGAAAAACACGGCGACGATGTATTGCTATTCTTAACCGAAGAAAATAAAGAAGCCAAGTTAAGTGTATATGATAAAATGCCAGATTTGGAACTGATTACAAACATCATGGATAGAAAAAGATACGAAGTTATTAAGGGACGAATTAAGGATACATCATACGGATTTTCAAATAGCACTCTTTTAAGCGGTAATTTTCCAAGTGAAGTGGATACTATGTTGGCGTATATTACTGGAAGCAACAAAGAGGAGGATTACCCCAAAAAAGATTTATCTATATTTGGAAGAATAAAACGAAAATGCATAAAATCTAACAGCAGAACCAAATTGAATAATGGTGATTTTACAAGTCAATTGTGGTTCTTACCTTTTGGTGTTAATATGACAATTAACAAAGTGAGCGAACATTTGAAAGATAGAATGTCAAAAAATAGCATCTTAAAAAATTACGAAATAAAAATAGTCAATTCTAAAAAAGAATACAAATTAAAAGACATCAAAGAAGAAATCAAAAACTGGGAATTAAAGGCAAAGGAAGAAGGGAAAGATGGATTGATTTTGTTGGCTGGAAACCAATTAACTTTGGGAATAACATTACCATTTGTAGATATTGTGTTTCTGTTTAACGATATTGTATCAAGTGATAAGATTATTCAAATGATGTATCGTTGTATGACGGAAAGCATGAATAATGCAGAAAATGACAAAATAAATAGCGGAAGAAAACGAATGGGGTTTGTAGTAGATTTAAATATTTCCAGAGTGCTCAATACTTTATTGGATTATAATGTATATAAAAAAGATTTGAATGTAGAACAAAAAATTACCTATTTGGTAGAAAACAATTTGATAAATATTGATAGTGATTTGTTTGAAAGTAAAGAAAATAAGACAAAATTGGTAGAAAAATTACTACATATTTGGAATGCAGACCCCATCAATAATTTAAAAATATTGTTGAGAAAGATTGAGGAAAACATTATTGATTTGGATACAAAAGACCAAAAAATGTTAAATCAATACTTTACGAGTTCAGTTGGCGATGAAAAGGTAAATGTAAAGGTTCAATTTGACGAAGAAAGTGATGAACCATTACCAGACGGAAAAGAAATTATTAAAGATGGAGGAGGTGGTGATGATGAACCAGAAGAAAAAGCAGACGACGAACAAGATACTCAAAACGCAAATATATCCTTAACCAAAGATGTACTGCCGTTTATTCTTCCGTTGAGTTGCATTCTAACTATGAATACGGAAGATAGGGATATTTTAGAGATGTTAAATGTCATAAAATCAAGCCCTTCATTATTAAGCGTATTTAACGACCAGTCGTTTATTTGGTGGAACAAAAAGGATATTATAAAATTGATTGAAAAGATTGTTGAAAAATATATTAAGAAGAACTCTTCGATATATAATATAGCAATCCAATTCAAAATGTCTTTACAAAGTTTGATTGATAAACCCCAAGAACTATTAGAGTTAATTGATAGTTGTTTGAAACCAAAGCAAAAAGAGAAGCAAGAAAACGGCGAAGTATTTACGCCGATGTGTTTAGTATTTGAAATGTTGGATAATTTAGATAAACACTATCTTAAGGAACATGGGCGAAGCATATTTACAGAAATTACCTTCAAATGGTTTGACCCAGCATCTGGTATGGGTAATTTTCCAGTAGCGGTTTATTTGAAACTGATGGAAGGATTAAAAACACAAATACCAAATGACGAGGAACGCAAAAAACACATCATAGAAAATATGTTGTATATGAGCGAATTAAACAAGAAAAATGTGTTTATTTGTCATCAAATATTTAATGTGAATAACCAATACAAATTAAACTGTTATGAAGGCGACACATTAGAATTGAACGTAGTTAGTGAATGGGAAGTTGCACTCAATAGTTTTGATGTGATTTTAGGAAATCCGCCATACAACAAGGGAGGTATTCGTTCTCATACTGGAAAGCAGTTGGGAGATAAAAATGAAACCATCTGGACGAAGTTTATTGAAAAATCGTTTGAATGGTTGAAACCAGATGGGTTTTTAGCATTCATTAATCCGTTGAGTTGGTTGAAGAAGAGTCATTCACTACATAACGAAATGTTGGAGAAACATATTGTTTGGTTGAAATTGTGGGATAATTCACAATCAAAGGGTATGATAAATGCCGATATTCCCATTTCGTTATATGTATTACAAAATAAAAAGAATACAACAAATAAAAAAACAGAAATTACATCAATTCTAAAACGACGCAGTTTAACAACAACATCAACCGAATATCTCAATCCAAAATATTCCATTCCATTAGCGTTTCATAGCATATTCAATAAACTCGTTGGATTTATTGAAACGAGAAATCTACAATTGGAATACAAAACAAAAACCATAAAATCATCTGGAACAAAGGCAAAAATACCAACTGAATATACATTAGAAGATATGTGGTCTGTTGATACATATACCATCAAGGAAGGATTAATGGTAAAAAAAGCAACCGAACAACACCCAGACGCAAATAAACGCAAACTGATTATTTCAAACAAAGCAAGTTTTACTGGGGCGTTTATTGATGAGGGAAAACTGGGTTTAACTGGAAATCACAAGTTTTATATTTTAGGGGACAAATTAGAACTCGTTAAAAAAATGTTGGATTATAGAATTATTAACATCATAGGACATTACACAAAATACGGACAAGACTTTTTAGATAATGAAGCATTCAAATATCTTCCAGACATTCGTAAGTTGGGAATTGCGGATATTACAGAAGACGAGTTTTACAAGTTAATAGGATTAACACGCCAAGAAATCAACCAAATAAAAAATCCGTCGTCAAATGAAGTAGTTGAGGAAGACGAAGTAGAAAACGAAGTGATAGAAATTGAAGTAAAACCAGCGACAAAAATTAGCGTCAAACCAGCAACCAAAACGATAAAAGTAGTAAAACCCAAAAAGAAGTTGATTGTTGTAGAAGATGACGCATAAATAAGTAGTTAGATTATGATTGTTTGTATTGTAAAATAAATATGTAATTTTGTAAAAATATTTTTTATATATTTTTCGTGAATGCACGACAAATATATAACATGAATAAAAAATTAATACTCATTTTTATTGGGTATTTTGTGCCGTTTTAAATGTGCGAGGGTGTAAATAAAACTAGTAACCAAAATGACAACCAACGTTGAAACATATTTTGATTCTTTATCTGACGACATATTAACCCTTGATATTAGTGGTAAGGGTATCAAATATTTGCCAGATTTAAAAATCTACAAAAATTATATTGTTCTGGTAATCAATTAACTTCTTTACCTGATTTAACCAGATTTAAAAATCTTAAAATATTATATTGTTCTGGTAATCAATTAACTTCTTTACCTGATTTAACCAGATTTAAAAATCTTAAAATATTATCTTGTTCTGGTAATCAATTAACTTCTTTACCTGATTTACCGCAAAATCTACAACAATTATCTTGTTCTGGTAATCAATTAACTTCTTTACCTACATTACCACAAAATCTACAAATATTATATTGTACTAATAATCAATTAACTTCTTTACCTAATTTACCGCAAACACTATACATATTATCTTGTTCTGAAAATCCTATTTACGAAATAGTATATAATTATAGTTTGATTGAAATAAGAAAAAATATACAAATATTAAACAATTTTCGTGATTTATATTATTGTTTACGGTTCAAAAAACAATTAAGAAAATGGTTGTGGGAAAAAGTTAGGGAACCAACCATGAAGAAACTATATGATCCAAATTATTTAATTGAGAACTTAGGTGATGATGATGATTTGGATACATTCTTAAATAATTGGAAATAATTTAATTAATAGTTTGCGTTTCAACATCATAGTAAAATAATTCGTATTTGTCGATATATTTATTCATAAATGCGTTGTTACGATAAGTAAATGATAAAACTAGCATATTAGCATAATAAAAATTATAATTTTTATAATTTTTATTTGTTATAATTATGATATATTATGTATATGTATATTATTTGTATATTATATGAGTAAAGAAAATGATTTTTATCAATGTGAAAAAGGTATATCATTAGAAGAATGCGAATTAGCTATATTAAGAATTGCGGTTGATAAGGCAGAAGAAAATGAAGGACACGCAATCGTCAATTCGCCGGAAGTGAAAAAAATAATATCTATTATAGAAAAGTTTTTAAAAGATACCAAATTGGTTGCTTATGGTGGAACTGCGATCAATTCTATATTGCCATTAGAAGATCAGTTTTATAGTAAAGATGTCGAAATACCTGATTATGATTTTTTTTCTCCAACCGCATTAGAAGATGCTAAAAAATTAGCAGATATTTATGTAAAAAAAGGATTTACAGAGGTTGAAGCGAAAAATGGAATACATGAAGGAACATATAAGGTATTTGTTAATTTTATACCAGTTGCTGATATAACATATTTACAAAAAGATATATTTAAAGCAATAAAAAAAGAGGCTATTAATAAACATGGAATATTATATGCTCCACCAAATTATTTGAGAATGTCAATGTATTTAGAATTGTCGAGACCGGCAGGCGACGTAAGTCGATGGGAGAAGGTTTTAAAACGAATTACCTTATTAAATAAAAATTATCCATTAAAAGCCGATAATTGTTGGAAACAAAACTTTCAGAGAAAAATGGAAAATGATGCTGATATTGATGAAATATATGATATAGTAAAAGATTCTCTTATCAAAGATAAGGTCGTTTTTTTTGGAGGTTATGCTATATCATTATATTCTGCTTATATGCCATCTAAATTAAAACATAAGTTTAAGAAATATCCAGATTTTGATGTATTATCATTAACGCCAAAAAAGACGGCAAATAAAGTAAAAAATGCTCTGAAAGGAATAGGAATAACTAATGTCTCAATTACGAAGAGAGCATCTATTGGCGAGATTATTGCAGAACATTATGAGATAAAAATTGATGATGATACAGTTGCATTTGTATATGAACCTTCTGCTTGTCATAGTTATAATATTATTGATATAGATGGTAAGAAAATTAAAATAGCGACAATTGATACTATGTTGAGTTTCTACTTGGCGTTTTTATATGCAAATAAAAAGTATTATGATATAGATCGTATATTATGTATGTCTCAATATTTATTCAAGGTTCAACAACATAATAGATTACAACAAAAGGGTTTACTTCGTAGGTTTAGTGTAGAATGTTATGGTCACCAAGAGACGTTGGAAGAAATGCGTGCACATAAGGCACAAAAGTTTATAGAATTAAAGGGCAAAAAAGGTACAGCTGAATATGAAAAGTTTTTTATGAGATATAGACCGGCAGATAAAGATACTGATACTGAATCTAAAAAATCAAAGACACATGATTTATCATCAACGACAAAATCGTCCTCATCAGAACTACAATCTGTGAGTAAATCTAGAACAAAAACGGTATTACAAAAACGACGCAAGAAACATCCAAAAACAAAGAAAAATGGTTGGTGGATGATATAAATTGAATTGAATTGAATTGAATTGAATTGAATTGAGTTGATTAATCTTATAATCTCATTTTATATATTTAATAATAATGAAAATATATAATATATTGTTCCGAATAATACACTCATAAATAGTTGCCCATAAATATTAATATTTCCATCTGAAAAGAATAAAAATGGAATATATTTAAATAATAATGATTTAAAAAAAGGCAATTGGAATAGAAAATATAAAATAGACATAAGAATTGGTATTTGTAAATCTGTATATGTATTTTCAATACGAGTTAATAAACTAAATCGTTTAGTATAGTTATTGGTTATTGTCGAATGTTCTTCTTCCTCATCTTCTTCTTCAATAAACTCATTTTTTACATTTGCAGAAGGTATATATTCTGGTTGAGTTTGTTCATCAATAAATTGCATTTTATTTATCGGTATATCACGTGATTGTAATTGTGTCGCACCAGTTGTACTCGCTTGTTGTAATCCAGAAACAATAAGATTTATGGTATTTTGATCTAAAGATACATTTGAACCTTCTCCTGCTCCTCCAAGTCCTAGTCCTGGTACCTGTCCTCCTACTCCTGATAATTTTGTATCAATTGATTGTAATGATTGTATGTCTTTTACATTATATCCAATATTATGTTGTATTGGTTGATTAGATATCTCATTTGGTAAATCGTTAATATTTGTAATGTTCATTATATTTATAATAACTAATTATAAATATAATTATGACGCATCTGTTCCATATGTTGGTTTTATTATAACGTCTTTTTTATTTTTATTACATTTTGTAGATACCATTTTATAAGAATAACATTTACCATCTTGTTTAAATATCTTATCTTCAATTGCTTCTAATGGTGGAGCATAAAATATTATACAATTATCACCTTTACAAACCGTCCTAAAAATAGCTGAAAAGCCTAATCCAAGTAATACAGAAATAATATATTTTCCACTTTTAGAAGTAAAAAACTTCGAGAAACTAATTTTTGGTATCATTAATATAATAGGACTTATTATAATTTAAACAAAAAACAATTACATTTATTTTTTGTAAGTTGTTTTATAAATCGCAAATTATAAATGACAAATCTACTAAATTATTTTAATCATATCAATTATCTCAATTATCTCAATAATACAAATAAATACAAATAAATATATATTTTATTTCATACACCAATCTTTCATGTTATTCAAACTAATTTTTTTCTCATATCCTTTACCTTTGGGACCATTATTAATCTTCATTCCAATCGCATCCCAAAATCCACAAGAAGCATCTGTATCAATATAAACATCTTGTTGAAAATCGACATTCTCTTTCATCAAAATACATAACATACTCCATATCATTATTCTGGATAATTGAATCCCTTTCAAATATTCAAAATCATCATCATCAATACCAATAGACATACTGACAATCTCTGATGCTGATGATGTAAAACAATCTGTTGCATCATATAGACATTCACTAGATAATCCAAAATGAGCAACTTCTGTCATTCCTTTCATAATAAGAATATTTCGAGACATTATCGGATTACAGTATTCACACTTATTTAATTGTTTCTCATATACAATACGAAGACCATTTATTTTGAAAATATGTTTTGCTCGTTTCATTTTTTCATGTTGTCCAATAGATGCAAATATACGTTGTTTGTTTAAGAAGATTTTTGGCATTTTCGGTTCAAATAAATACAATACTTTTGTATAAAAAGTATTTCAATATATTATTTTGATAAAAACATAAATTATTTATCTCTGAATAGGAAACTCGGATATATCTGATGGGTTAGATGGACAATTTACTGCGGTTGCTTCATATGCAAAACAATTGCCTGCTTTGTCTTTATATTGAATCTTACCTATATTTTGTGGAGTTGGATATACATAAATCGTTTTCATTTCTGGTCCAAACATATAAATAAAAAATAATCCCGCAATGAAACTGATAACGAATATTTTGAGTGAAATGTATTTTAATAACATATTATATCGAGATATAATAATATGTTATTTAATATTATTTAATATTATTTCATAAAACGTTGGATTGATTATTATTATTATACACTTGCTTTCTGTAATAAATGTCGAATATATATCAAAAAATAATAAGGTTCGATTATACGTATATTTGTATCAAGTGCTTTATATGAATGAGTCAACTTGGCATCTTTTGTCGCTAACAATAATTTTCGTAATTTACGATTTGTTGTAAACTTTGCTTTTTGTGCAATAAATACTTCATACTCATTACGCGATTCTCCATCTGTTCCAAAGAAATCTTCATCTATTTCAATTCCTTCAGGACGGACTCTTATTCCATCATATAAACCATCTGTACCCGCATGCTTCGCCAAAGACGGCTTTTCAGCAATAATGAGTTCAGGGTGTCCTTCAACAGAATCTCCTTTATAATCGAGAGAAAACTTTTCATAAAACTCAGGATGACCATATTTAAACTTGGACGCTTGATAATAATGTTCAACACTTTTCCATCTTTTTCCATCCAATGTAAACTCGGCAGCCCAATCACCAGAACCCGTCCAAAAATTAGCAATTTTTTTACGCCATTCTTTAATACGACTCAATTCTTTGAACTCATCTTTATCATCTTCTGGTATTTCTTCTCCTTCACCTTCACCAGGTGGTTCTGGTTTCGAAGTTGAACCACAACGAAATACAATTCTCTCATTAAACATATGTCCTCTTTCTACAAGTTGTGGAATATCTTTTATAAGGTTCAATTCATCTTCATTTATGTCTGAATGAATTACTTTTTGTTTGATATCATGTTTCATAATAGATGTTGGAGATGCAATTTTATCTTCTTGTATATTTTCAGTTTCACCCTTTTGTTCTTCGAACCCTTCATATAAGTCAACTGGTTCATTAACTTGTTCATCAATTGGTATAATTTCTGTATCTCCAACTGGCACAACAGGAATAAACTCTTCTAAATCATCATCTTCAATAATTTTTTTTCGCGTTTTCAACGTTGTTATATCGTCATTATTCGTATTATCATCATCATCAATAATCAATTTTTTGTGTGTTGTCTTCTGTTTTGTCTTTTTTATTGCATCATTCTTATCTTTTAATGATTTATGCTTCTTCAATGTTCGTGAATGTATATCTCGTGGTTCTTTTGTTTTTTTCGATTTTTGTATAATAGTTGCTTCACTTATCAATTCAATTGGTAATTCTGAATATTCATTTTCACTAATATCATATTGTTGTTTAATTTGTATTAATCTAAAATCATTACCATCCGGGTCATAATCTACTTGAGATATGCTATATCTCAATTTCATCAGATTTTTCAGCAAGGGTATAAATGTGCGAATATAAATATCCATTAGTTCATCTAAATCATCGGTTTTTTCAGAAGGGTGTGTTGTATCTACACGATAATTATGAATACGATTTTTAATATCTTCTATATAACCATATTGTTGTTGTTCCAATTTACATAATTCTTCATAATCTTCAAACTTGTCGACATTTTTCAAATATAGTTCTTTTATAATTTGTAATTCCAAAGAACATTTATCAATACGAAACTTTAAATCTTCAAACTTTATTTTGATATTCGTTTCTGTTAAATAACCAAATAATATATTATTTTTGAATAATATTACTTTTATTTTCAATTGTTTCAACATGTCTTCATATTTTTTTATTTGATTCATAAATGATGTCATTTTACCAGTCATTATTTTAATTTTTTCGCTACAAGGGTTTAAATTATCACCACAAACGGCACTCAATATTTTATTCCCATTTTTATTGATTTCTGTAGAAAATATCATTCCTACTGGTCGTTGACAGAAGATACAATTTGGATATTGATTTTTGATATTGACATTATTCAAGATATTTTCTTTGATTTGTTTCACTTTCTGATAATATTCATTTTTATCGACATAATATTTGTCGATAGCATCTTTGACTTTTTCATCAGCTTTATATATTTTTTCTATATCTTTTATATCAAACTCATCAACAAGTTCTTCTACACCTATTCTGGTTTCATATTCTTCTTCCATATTAGTATTACTTATTATTTATTTATAAATTACACGGTAATATCCTTATCCTAATATCTTAAGTTATAAGTTATAAGTTGAATGATTTATACAATGTTCTACTTGATGCAATATCGTCATATTCATTATTCCATTCTGGCAATCCAGTAATAAGCGATTCAGAATATCGTTGTTTAGAATCATGATAATTCTTAATCTTTGATAATATGTAATATTGTTTTTCTCGATCTTTTGCTTTTCTCTCTTTTGGGGTCATCTTTCCTTTATATTTTATAAATAATATCAGTACAATACAAAATATGAAAAAAATACCAAGTGATATATTCATAACTGTATTATTATATTTTTGCTTGAATACATGACAATGTTTTAATGTTTCATTTATAAAATATTTCATACCCGGTTCTGTTAAACTTGGTTTTAAACTCATAAATTATATGTTATAATATCAAATTAATTTATCCTAATATCTAATAAGAATGGATATAAATACGAATAATATCAATGGAGATGTTGATACTGCGAATCAAAATGTCAAAAGTGCTATATTAACTTATGCTTTTTATATAGCAATCATCTTATATGGAACATCTATTTATTTTGCTGAAAATAAGAATAACCCAATGTATAATTCAATGAATTATCTATTTTGGTTAACAATTGTTCTATGTGAGTTTTTTTGGGGTGGATTTTCTTATCTAGCAGGTCAGCCTAATGCATTAGGCAAATCAGCATTAGCAGTATTTACAACTTGGACTGTACTATTTGTACCTATGTTTACTATTAATATAGGTCAATCAAGTAGTAATGGTCTTAATTTTGCAGAAGAGTTGAACTCTATTTTCTCGAATGTTGTTGGTTATTATTGGGTATCTAGAGAGGCAAATGATATTTTGGCTCAATTGAATGCTATAGATATACAAAATCCTACAACAGTTGGAAACAATGACCTTATTTCTGCAAAAATATTATATAGTGAAATTAGAAATAATAAAACGCTAATTATTAATCAATTGACACCATCAAATTTTGATTGTATATGGGACAAATTATTTAAATATTTATTCGAACTTGCTGGACATGGTTCAGAGAATAATAATAAAATTAGAGAACAACTACGTAATATAGTTTTACAAAAATATGCAATCGGCAAAAGTTTCTGGTACTTTTATACTGCAATTATTTGTTATACCCTCAGTATATATTTTATGTCGATTTTATAATTTAATTAATTGTAATACTTATATGTTATTTCACCTCTAAAATAAGTGTAAATATACCCCCAAATAAGCCAAAATAAGCCAAAATAAGCCCAAATATAAGTTATAAATAAGTTATATAATATTTAATAAAAATATAACACAAAATCCCTAATAATAATGAAAGTAACCATACAGGAAGTATTGTCTTATTTTTATAACCAACACCAAATGTTCGCAAACTACCATCTGTATTATATAAACATGATGGTTTGTCATATTGTATCAGAAAAAAAAATAATAAAAATAATAGTATACTAAATAATGCTTGGTTTTGCCTAATGAAGTTTTGTATCATTGTTATTTTATATTATAAAATTATTATAAATATACAACACGCAAAATCTAATCTCGGTTGTATCCAAAATGATCATCATCATCACTATCTTCTTCATAATCATCATCGACATCATCTTCATCTTCATCACCTATTCCATCTCCATCTTCTGTATCCATTTGTCGTTTTTGTCGTTCATTTATATTGCTTTGTTCCGTCAATATTTTAGTTTGAATCTCTTCTACCATTGTCTCTTCTAACATATCCATTATCATCTCTAATGTAATTGTATCTTGTATACCATGAAGCTTATGGTCTTGTCTTAATTGTGATTCCACTTTCTTTAATTCATTCACAAAATCTTCTTCATTTTTGTCTAAATGTGTCGAATATTTGAAAAAATCCTTCTTTAAACCAACTCCCCATGCTCCTAATTTATGTTTCTTTAATAAATTATCAACCTTTCTTTCTGATGCTAATAAATCTTTCAATCGGTCTGTCATCAAATATTTCTCGATTTCTTTTGATTTAAACTCTATATCGACAACCGATTGATATGAATATGAAATTGTTATTTTATGCTCTATCATCATGAGAATATATGACTTTATTAATTCAATCATTAACTTATTATCTTCTTGAAATGTTTCACTGAATAATTCAATATATGTATTAAAAATATTCAACATATAATTTTCCAATAATGCAATAATGGTATGTTCTTCTAGTATAGGCATTATTCTCTCTTTACCTTCATGTATATTTGATAAAATTGGAGTATTTTCCATTAAGGTAATCATTGGCGCTGTTCGTTCTTTTACCTTATTTAACATATTACAAAACCATGAACCACATATATCTCCTTCATTTTGTCGAATAATAAATAAATCCGCTTCATATTTTTCATAAAACTTTATCAATGGTTCATAATGTTTCTCTGTCATTTTTAATATAACTGAACTATCAGAAAGCGACAAATTAGCATTTACTGCTAATATATTCGAGAAAATATTAGATGAAGGTTTATCAAACTTATAATCAATCATCATCTTCGGAAATACTCTCGAAATAAAGTATATATAATGTTTAATAAATATAACAGAATTATGCAACGTTTGACCTTCATCGACAATTAAAAATAGACTATTAAACTTACTTTGAATATCTATATTATCTCTTTTCGACATATTTTTAGCAAAAATCTTATTTTTCAATGCGGTATTACTCGTCATTATATCATCAATCATATTGCTTCTATCTGAATTACTAATTGGTTCATATACATTTGAAAGATTTATTTTTCCTAGCCATTTACTTATATTATCTAATATTGGTGGCAATACCTCATCATCACCGCCACCATTTTCAAGAGCAATCAATTCATATTCTTCTTTTACTTTACCATATAGTATATTTTTCATATGTTCATATGGGTTCAATATTGTATCTTCATGATTAATATGTAACTGAATCATATTGTTTTCACCAATATATTTTAATAATTTCACCAAATCTTCATTCGTGTAATGTTTTCCACTTTCTTTTATTTTATCTATCTTTTGTCGAATATTGTCGTTTATATCAAACGCAACTGGTTTTTGTTTACAATGGCATAATATTTTCAATTGTTCATTTAATGGTTTTAATGATTGAAAATGACAATATACAATAAATGCAGCATAAATCGTTTGTTCATTAAACTCCGTATTGATAGCAAGATATACATCTTTTGAGTTATTTTTACAGAAGAGCATTGGAGACATTGTCATTGCCCGAATATCATATAATATATTTCCTGCAGAAGTAGCATTCTCAATATATTTATCTATATTTCTATTTTCTTTCGAGAAATATTGAATAACCGATTCACCTTGTTTGTCTGATATACAACAAGCATTTTCCAAGTAATATTTTCCAGAGTTGCTTTCTAATAATAGTATTTCTCTCGAAATAACTTGTTGTATTGAAAAAACTATACCCAATGAAAATAATATTATTTTACCCTTAAGAACATTAATTTGGTCGTATTGACTTATATCTCCATTACGTATTCTTTCTGCTAAACTAGATTTGAACTCACTAGATATATAATCGACATCATTTCTCATATTTATCTCAAAAAGAGGCGGTAAAAATTGTGTCCATTTACTAATATTATATTCATCATCTTTATTCTCACTCCATCCTACAATTTCATTTATTTTAATATTTTTTCTATGTTCAACTAATTCTTGAGATATTACTTGTCCACGTACCATTTCTAGATTTTCAATAAACTTATCACGAGTCATTGTTTTCGACTTATTAAAAATAATATTCCATGGAGTTCCTTGTAGCGTTTTTAGACTCAGTATTAATTGAATAATATATTGAAATGTCTCTCTGCTACCATCTGCCTCTAAAGGATATTCATTCATTGTATACGATTTGCTGTTGATTTTTATAATAGGAATATTAGTCTGTAATGCTATTATAAATGTCATTATTGTAAAAAATACAATATTTTTATTGACATATTTCATATATTCTTCGGAACCATATGTTTTGCCTTTTTTTTCGTGAGTTTTAATAAATTGTTCTTTTGTATACAATACTTTCGACAATAATTGAAAAACAATATTCGCAATAAATTCATTTTGTGTATAATCATCAATAGACACTTTTAATGCTCTCATTAATGTATCAATTACATGTATTATTACTTTATAATGAACATATTTCATATAAGATGGTTTATCACTGGTTTGCGTCTGTATATCCGCCGTAGTATTACTAATATCACCTTCAATTGTTGATGTTGATTCAGCCTCTAATCTCGCACGTGAAGATGCTTTAAAACCATTTTCATATCCTTCTTCAACATCATAATCAATTTTTCGAATAACATAACCACTATATTTGTCTACCCATGAATCACCATCATCACTAATTTTGCCTTGTAATTTACATAAATATTCTATCGTATCTGTATAATTATCATTATCATTAATAAACGTGTCTGCTAATACAAAAAGAAACTTTGGCAATAATTTCGTATTCGTTTTATTACAAAAGAACCAATATTCAGCGTCTGTATCTGTTGAAGTATTCACACTTAATGTAAATAGTTCTTTAAACGTAATAATATCACGCTGTTGTTTCTCGAAACTGGTTTGTCCTAGAATAATATCTCGCAATTTCAAATAAGGCGATGATACAACTTCATCTTCTGCACGTAATTCCGCCTTCATTTCTTGACCTAATTCATATTTACGATATTCGTACTTACCATATTGTTTATTTCGTTCAATTCGAATAATTTTGGGTAAAACCTCTTTATAATATTGAAAGTTTTTCTCGATATCTTCTCTCAATTCACTTGTCTGTAATTCAATAGAACTGTCAAACTCTTCGAGAACATTATCTATATTCTTTTTTGTAATATTAATACGTGCAATATCCATTGATATACAAGATGAACCATCCCTTGCATCTTGTATACAACGCTCTTTTAATCCACATATAAAATCTCCGGAAAATACACTAGCATCAATATCTTCTTCTTTCCAGCGGTCATCTTTACGTCTATAATATTTGAATGAATCGCCTGTTGCATTATATAATGCAGCCATATCACCATCTGCAACTTCATTCACTGTTATATCACGTTCACATGTTTGTCCTGAATTCAAACGACTATCAAAATAGATGGGCGATTTACCATTATCCGCATTTAAATCCGTTTCATTATTATATACTTTTGCAATCACATATTTTTTCTCACAATCACCCAAGTCATTCCATGTATCCATACGTTCTTCTTGAATACGAATCATATCATCCGTGTTTTTATGGACCAATAGGGAAACATCTATAATTCTATAACTAAACATACGATGATAATCAACTTTTGTCAAATAATATAATAATTCCGAGGAAGTAGGATGTATATTGTTAACTCTATCAACTGTATCTATTTTAATTTCTTGTAAACCGTATAAGTTATATATTTCTATCGCATCTTGTTTGTCGATATCAATTAAGTTTGCCAATTTACAGCATTTTGATTTGACAAATAATGAACTATTATTTATCGTATTTATACTTTCTTTCAGTGCATTAAAATCATTATTTTTGTCTCTTAATTGTTTTTTATACTCACGACATTTATTTTCGACAAAATATTTTAATACTTCGTAAAACTTAAATGTAACATCATCCTGATAAATTAAAAATGGTTCCAAATAACATATTACATTCATAATGGACATTTTACCATTTACATTTTTTTTGATTAAGTTGAATAATACTTTTGATTGTGGTATAATAAGATTCAAATATTTTTCATATATTGTCTTATCATTTTCAGTATCAATCGTCGTATTTGTTACATAATTCGTCATCTTCTTTTTACCAATAAAATCAGTATTATCATATAATCGTTGTAATTCAGCAACAGCATCTTCATTATCCAGATTATATAATTGAATTGTTTTTATTAAACTATCGTAATTCTCTGTCTTTTTTAATATCTCAGAAAAATCTATAAAGGTTTGACCCATTTCGGATTTATTCATTATATTCGTTCCAGGTAGTTTTACTCTAGAAAATTGTATCACCGCTTCTGGTAGAGTTAATATACTTACTAAATCAATATGATCCATCGTATTATGTACTTTTTCTCTTTGTACTGTCATTCGAATATCAGAAGTAAACTTTGATGCATGAAGAACTTTATCATCCGGTAAATATACGCCTGTAATATAATTCTTTTCTTTTATATCATATAATACTTGCTTTACACCTCGCTGTTTTTTAACAAAAATATCACTAACATTTGACCGCATATCACCATCGTTATTAATAACTACATTTATATTAGGTGCTACAATGGGTATTCTAGTGAGAATATTAGACCTCTCTATATTATAACGAAATGGCATAAAATATTTGTATATTTGCTGTAAAAACTTAATATATCTATTATCAGACATGGATGACCGTTTGAACTCTTGAATAATAATATTTAACGGATTATCTATATCAGTCATATCAATTTCGACATTTTTATGCAAGTTTTGTAGAGCGGATGCATTCGCATTAATAGTTTCTATTGTAGCGACGGCATCATCCGCATCACTATCTTCATCATTTGAAGTCAAATATAACATTTTTGTCTGAGTTGCTACAGGTATTATCCAATAAAGAGCTTGACGAAATGTTTTCAGATTTTCTACTAATGGTTTCCATTTAGCACCTTTTTGCGTAGAACTTGTAATATTTCCATAATTATCAAAAACGGAAAATTGTTGTCGTAATTGGCGGAAACGCTCAATAATGAGCGCAATTGAGGATAATTCATCAGTAGTTCTTTGTGATTTGGGTATTTTCGATAACATATTATTCAATAAATCATTTTTCTGTGTATCTAGATCATAACGAAATTGAGATTCATCTGCATTAACTAAATAAACAATATCCGCAACTTTACCCAGTGGGATTATTTTATCAAACTCAAATATTGGAGGAGACCTATTTCTGTATTCTTGATTTTCATTCTCATCATCTAAATTATCTATATCAACGGCTTCATCATCATTCACATTTGGTACCATTTCAAAGTATTCTTCATCTGTATATGGAGAGGATATAATCTTTAAAGAAGATATATGTAGGTCGCGAGATAATCCTTTATATTCGAAATTGATATATAATTTTTCTTTATTTTGGTACGTCAATATTGTAATCATATCCAAATCTTCTGGTAATTCGACAATTTGTCCAATCATTTCTTGACGTTCTGTATTTATTTCAAATATAATGGATATCCATGTATTAATAAATAATCCATTTTGTCTAGCAAAACCTTCTTCTTTTTGGCGATATAATAATACAATTTTACCTTCTACTTTTACTCCATTGTAAAGTAATTCGTATTGTTCATCAATCATAAAATCAATTTTCTCGAGAGATTCTACTTCAATTGCGCGTATTTGTGTCTTATCTATATATTCTATATAATATTGATTTTTCTTGGAAGAATAATCAGTTGTAATTTGTATTATATCACCTAATCTTAATTCAATACTAATCATTTTACTTCCTAAATTGGAAGTGGGGTTGGGGTTGGGATTGGATTTGGAATAAATCTTACTTGCAAGTTTTTTTGTTTGTCCTATTTCTTCAATTTCTTCAATTTCTTCAAAATCTTCTTCTTGCATTATTATAATTACAGATAAATATATTACCTGTATAATTTGTATAACTTATATTATCATATGTGATTTACATATATAATATAAAGACACTCTATATAGTGTATAGTATAAGAACAAACAAGGATGAATACAGTTACAACGTCATATTTTTCTATCAGTATTAAAATTAACAATGAAAATAAAATTAATGTAAAAAAGTTTGGAGATTTTTATATTTTGAATTATAATAAGAATACAATAAAGTCACAAGAAGATTATGATATTTATTTTTGTGATAAGTTCAGATATCGACAATTGCGTTCTATTGTTTATCGCATTTTAGATACGACTTATTTAGATTATAAAATATACTCTATTTCACCACAGAAATCATTAGAAATAAATGATTTTATTAAATTATTTCCGACTATAAATAAAGATATTATCATCGAAGAGTTTGTCGAAGGAACTATGATTAATTTATTCTGGAATGATAATAAATGGGAAATATCTACGAAGACGAATATTGGTGGAAAATCTACATTTTTTAGTAAGAAGACATTTGAAGATATGTTTTATGAGGCTTGTAAACAATGTAATTTTTATGTAGATTTATTAGATAAAAATGTAAGTTATAGTTTTGTTTTACAACATCCAGACAATCGCATTGTATCTTTATTTCATGATACAAAATTATGGTTAATTGAAGCATATGAAATATCTGTTGAAGATATTAATACAATTATAAAAACATTAGATACTAGAGCAATTATAAAACATGACCCAGCATTTACACACGCAACAATTCAAGCACCTAAAATATATAATGAGTTTTCTATTTATACAGATGTATGGAGTCATTTTACTGAAAAATCATTGCCGTATAATGTAATGGGTTGTATTATTCGTAATAAAACAACAAATGAACGAACTAAGATTCGCAATCCGAATTATGAGCAAATACGCAGATTACGCGGAAACCAACCCAAACTACAATATCATTACTTCGTTTTACTAAAAGATAATAAAATCCAAGAGTTTTTAAAATATTATCCAGAATATTATTTAGATTTCAAAATATTTCGACAAGAAAAAGATAATTATTTGCGTAAATTATTGAGTGAATACAAAAGTTGTTATATTTATAAATCACAACCATTAATACAATTTCAGAAAAATTATAAAACTCATATGTATAATTTACATGAAATATATAAAAATCAATTGAAACCAAATGACAAAAAAATAATGTCAAATGTTGTGAACGAATATTTCAATCAATTGGAACATCCATTACAATTATGGTCAATTAATTATGAAAAAAATAATCCGGAACATATCTTTTAAAATTATAAGTATAAGTATAAATTATAAGCATGATTTGTTATATTTTTCTCAAAATAATATACATGACTAAACATAATAAAAAAATATAAATATAATTTCCTAAAGTTATTTGCATTTTGAATGAGAAAAGGTGTAATAAATAAATATGATATCATATTTATTTATTTTTATAGGATTACGACTTTTTTTACCAATTCATTCCAAACATCCCCTTTGACTTCTTGCGATGTCTTCGACTGTGAGTTTTTCTTTTGTGACGTCTTCCGCCCATAGAAGCACCCAACGCAGCATTATTAGTTTGATTACCACTTATAGGATTAGTTAATGCTTTCATCATATCATTAACATTTGCTACAGTACTATTCATATTCATTGCAGAACCTCCTCGGTGTCTGCGAGTACCACGACGACGACGACGACCACCCATAGTCATTTTTTTGTGTTGCATTATAATATATTATAATATTATAATTCTTTAAAATCCCTTAATTTCTTTAAATCGCGAATAATTAAGATAACGCACAAAATTATTGAAACAAACCTTTCATTTTTCTAAATATCTCAATTCCATCTGAAATACATATGTCGATATTTTGCTTAATCATATCTTTTGGAGTATCTTCAATATAAGCTAGGCGAATAATACTATATGTATCATGAGGATGTAATTTTTTAAACCCACAATAATTCAATAACTTACTTTCTTTACTAACATTAAATAATGCTGAATATAACATATATTCAATTACTTTTCCTATAGTATAATCTTCATTTAATAGAATAATATCATAACAATTGCTCATCGTATTATCAGCTACAACAATAAGCTCATCTTTTGTCTTAATCATTGTATTAGTATGATTTAAACGTTGAATAATATTATCGCATGCTTTTTGCAATAATTCAACATTGGTATATACACCAATCGTTTGAATCATAAAATCAAAACTATTATCCAAAATAATTCGCTGACCCTCTAATAATCGCCAATTAGTTTCTTCAAACCTCATATCCAATTTGTTTTTTTCCCAATCTTTTTTCAAACTCGTTAACCGTACTTCTTGTTCGTCTAGATCAGGAGTACAACCATATGAACAAACCGATACACAATTATACATTGCATTTTCTTTTGATGTTCCATATGACATTTTCGCAGTAAAACTGATTTTCTCTCCTGGAATTGATTCAGATAATATCGGTCGTAAACTGACAAACTCAATAAATTGTTTTGTTCCATCCGGTGCGGTCCAAGGTGGGAAAATCATTTGAGTTGTTTCTTTATCTAATAATTTATCTTCTGATATATCACGAACTCTAAAATCTTTTGTAGTAACATACAATATACTATCACTAGTATTATTTTCGACATTGACTTCCAATAAATAATTATCAATTGTTTTTGCATTTAATTTTTCAATATAAATCGGAATACAACTTAGTCGTTGTTTCAGAATCTCATTATTCATACGACTAGTATTTGTAATAATATTTGCGGTATTTTCTTCTTGAGGTGTTGTCTTGAATACAACTGTCGGGATATCAGAAATGACTGTCCGTCTAAGTGCATTTGCGATGCTTACATTCACTCTCGAAAGAGTAAACGTCAATACATCTTCATTATCCACGATATTTGCAATTTTTGGTTGAGATGTCATTATATTCTTTTCATTTAAATATATATTTATATTATAAATCAATTTTATAAGTTAAAAATAAATATATAATTGCTATTATAATTTTATGAGTTCAATTCTATATTATTCCAATTTTTGCGAACATTCTAAAAAATTATTACAATACGTTACAAAGACAAAATTAATAGATGATATTCATTTTATTAGTATTGATAAACGATTCAAAGATAATAAAGATGGCAAAATGTATATTATTCTAGAAAATGGACAACGTATTATTATGCCTGAAAATATCGACAAAGTACCAGCACTACTATTATTAAATGGAAAATACAATGTTTTATATGGAGAGGATATATATAATTTTATTAAACCACAAGAAAGAGAAATGGTTCAAGTTGCTACAAATAATAATATGGAACCATTAGCATTTAGTTTAGGAGGAGCAAGTGCTTATGGTGGAATCGTTTCTGATAATTTTAGTTTTTTAGATATGGACCCTGAATCATTAAAAGCAAAAGGTGATGGAGGTCTAAGACAGACACATAATTATTTTTGTATTAATAATGAAGAATCTATAAATAATCAAAATCAAATATATACACCTTCAGAAGAAGTATCTTATAAACAACCCAAATTAGCTGAAAATGTTACAATTGAACAATTACAACAACAGAGAGATAATGATTATGCAATGTTGAGTAAACAACAACGCAAAACTATATAATAATATTATTATTTATTTGAAATAATTTAAATAATAAATATTTAAATACTTATGTCTAATAAATCTACGTTTTTAACCATATTTAATAATCATTTTACAGAGTTTATTGATGATGTAGTAAATGTATTTCCAGAAGATGTCGATTTATTAACTATGAAAAAAACATTTGCATTAATACGAAAGGTTAATCCTAGATTGATTATTACGGTGTTTTATAATGATGTATATAAAAAATATTATACGCATATTGAAAAAGGTGATATAGATTATTTTATTGAAAAAGATTATCAAACTGATTTGAAAAATAATGATTTGATAAATAATGATAATTTTACTAAAATTACTCAGGCTATTAATAGGTTAAGAGACCCAATACGTAAAATGAATCATTCTGAAAAACAAAAGACAATTAAATATTTACAGAACTTGTGTAAATTATCTGATACTTATATGAATTAATATGATTACTATTTTTTTAATAATAATCATATGATTTTACTAACATGATTTTAGTAACATGTTTTTTTTAGAGATAATTTATCATTTTTGATTATTTTTGATTATTTATATTAATTATATTCGTTCGTCAAAGATTTAAAGAAAATAAGTAGAGAAATACTATGACAGACATAGAAATAACTGATTCGCAAATAACAACGCTGAAACCAACCACAGAATTTAAAAAAATTATAAAAGAGTTTATCGAAGATATTCAAAATACTTTTCCGGAATACAAGGGCATTATTGGTCAATGGTGGAAGTTAGATAATGAAGAAGATTCTATTCAATATATTTACAGTTATTGTATAAGAGTTTATCCAGAGAGAATATTCGAGATATTGTATCAAAATGATCAACTGTTTTCAGAAGATAATAATTATAATACTGAGTTCTTACCTGGAATTAGTTTCAAATATATATGGTCATCGAATATTACAGAAAATACGAAAAATACTATTTGGAAATATTTACAATTGGTTATTATTTCGTTGATAGACACCATTAAAGATAAGAGTATTTTTGGTGATACCGCAAAATTATTAGAAACAATGGATTGTGAAGATTTCAAGACAAAATTGGAGGAAACATTGGATAGTATTCAAACGCTATTTACAAGAGAAACAAATGAAGAAGATAAAACGGATTGTGGTGAAAATAATGAACCCAAGTTCCAATTACCTTCTTCAGATGATATTCAAAGTCATATTTCAGGAATGTTAAAAGGCAAATTAGGTGATTTGGCAAAAGAAATTGCAGAAGAAACCGCAGAAAGTATGAATCTAGATATTGATGAAGATGTTACAGACCCATCTCAAGTATTTAAGAATCTTTTTTCAGACCCAAGTAAATTGATGAGTTTAGTACAAAATGTAGGAAGTAAACTAGATACAAAAATTAAATCTGGTGAATTAGACCAGACTGATTTGTTTAGTGAGGCAAGTGAGATGATGAGTAAAATGAAATCTATTCCGGGGATGGATAATATTCAAGATTTAATATCTAAAATGGGTCTCGGAAAAGATTTTGGAAAAAGTGGATTAGGTGGATTAGGTGGATTAGGTAGATTAGGTGGACAAAATAATAAAAATACGCGAGTTGACCATAATGCAATGGAACAACGATTAAAGAAGATGACTATGAGAGATAAAATGAAAAAGAAATTGGAAGAACGACAAATGAATAAATTATTAAATGAAGCAAGTGCAGAAATGCTTAAACGACAAACACAATTATCAACATCTACTCCAATAGAATATGAAGATTTGATTTCTATTTTTCAAGAAAAAGATAAAAAACCGAAGAAAAAGAAGACAAAGGCACATGTTGAGACTACGTCGTCATAAATAAAAAAGATTATAATATTCTATATATATGTCATCAAATACCACTGCTTTTTGGGGAAATAATCCGAGTATTTTATTGAAAAAAGATGAAATTACTGAATTATGGCCTACTTCTAATATGGATTATGAGAAAAAATTAAATGCGATTACAAGATTAGTAATAGTATTAACATTATTAGGATATATTTTTACTTTTTCATTGAAGATACTAGCAGTCGGTATTATAACACTTCTTATCATATATATTTATTATAAGGTTAAATATGATGAAGTAGAAGGTTTTAATATAATAAATCAACCAACGGTTAATACGAGAAATCAAACACAAATGGCTATTTTAGGAAATACAGATACATCACCTAGAAAAATTATTAATCCTGAAACATTAGAAGAAACATTGAAGATAAATTATCATTTGAATAGTAGCAAAAATCCGTTTTCTAATGTATTACTTCCTGAGATAAAGTTCGACAAAAATAGAAAACCTGCACCACCAGCTTTTAATACACAAGTTTATGAAGATATTACAACTGCAACTAAAAATCTAGTACAAGAATTGAATCCAGGTATTATAGATACAAATAAGCAATTATTTGGAGATTTAGCAGAAAACTTCGTGTTAGACCAATCTAATCGGGCATTTTATTCGACAGCAAATACACGCGTCGTAAATGACCAAGGTGCTTTCTCGAAATATTTATACGGTAATATGCCCAGTTGTAGAGATAATGATACATTAGAATGTGTAAAAGATAGTTATCGTTATACTTTATACTAATTATTATATAATTATTGTTTCATTTATTTATTTATTTGTTTGTTTATTAAATTATTTCTTATATATTGGTAATAATTTGAGAATAAAATAATATGTATTAATATTAATGGCTTTTGTTACGAATTATTCTTTTGATAATATGTCTAGAATAGGCAATGATTCGTGTTTTCAAGACCAAATGACTATACAGAATATGCAATATGCAAATTATAATCTAGAAAACTATTTTGCAAAAGATTGTACAATGAAGATTCCAATTAAACTTGCAACATCTCAACCAGGTATTATGTATAATGGAACGAGTCCAGTTGGTTCAGGAGGTTGTGTTGTAGATGATAGTTCAAAATTATTATTTGGTGAAGGTAATACGCATAATAAAAGTAAGGTTGACCTATTTCAGAGACCATTCGCAACTGTTCCTTATTTAGGTAGAGGTTCGGTTGACCCCGTTTTAGAATCTCAAATGCAACAGGGTGAAATGATTACTAATAAACGTACTGTTACAGGTTTACCAGAGAAGAGCTATTTAAAATATACAAATACTCCTCTTCAACCTAATATACAAAATCGTGTGACAAACTCGGCATATTGTGTCGAAAGTGACGCATCACAAGGTTGGATTCGTGGAGGTATCCCTTCACGTGAATTGACTCGTGACCGTGAATATTTGAATCAACAAAATAAACAAACTAAATATTATTAAGTATTTAAGTATTAATAATTAAGTAATTTAAATATACCAACAAAGATAATAATATATGTATAATTTTCAGTTTATCCCTACATATATGTTTTATGATATTTCATTATGTTTAGTAAATCCAATTAGTAGTCAATATATTCAACAAAAAAAAGAAGCTGTTGATATAGTAGTTCCTGATAATATTTTTCATACAAATACTATTCCAAAAATTGTCGAAAATGACAATGACAATGACAATAATAATAATGAGAATGAATATTGTCATAATAATATTGAAAGTGATAGTGATAGTGATTTTGATTTTAATGATTTATCAGATACAATTACTAGTAAATATTTATATGAAACTGAAATATTACATGCATTAAATATGAATAAATATGATGAAGAAATTACTAATACAAAGATGATAAACTTGTATAATTATATTTGTAATATGAGAGAAATAAATCCAACAGTAAGTCTATTTCTTAGTTATGCGCAAAAATTGTCTTCTACTATATTGTTGAGTGATGATGAATATTCTGGATTTATTATGTTTTTTTCTTATCATTTTTTTCATATTACACATTTATGTATTTCTAATTTATTAGATAATAATAATGAGAATGATAACCAATATATATCTAATATAAATATGGAATGTTTTATTAATACAATTGAATCATTTATATCTCCGGATAATAATGATGAAATTATTAATATTGGTTCCGGTTGTACTAAAACAATAAATATAAATAATTTTCTCGATAATTCTGATTATGAGTCTGAACCAGAATCAGAATCTGAATCAGAATCTGAACCCGTTTGTAATTTTGAGATTGATTAATGAAATAATTATTATAATATAATTATATTATAATAATGGCTTCTACAAGAAATAATAACACTCCAGGAAATTATTCTCTAGAACAACGTTCTTATAAAGAAAATACACAATATAATTTATACAATCATTCTGCATATGGAAGAGCATGGAATACTGAACTCGCCGGTATTGGTCTTATTCAAGGACATATTCCACGAAATCAATTATCTAATAATTCTATTCAAACAGAATCATATTTATTTGGTATTAATTCCACAAATCTTGTTAATCCAGAACCACAATTTGTTGCTCAACCAAAATATCTTGAAACCAAAAATCTATATCAACCAAATCCCATTATTATGCCACAACCATTAGTAATTGAACGAAACCGTCCTTTTCCGTGTCCTTAATATTCAGGTGCATGTTTTTTGAAAATACATCCTTGCGATGTTAATCCTTTTACATCATTTGTTACTACTGTAGCATTTTGATTCTTACAATTAGTCATCCATATTTTTATTATACAAAAGTTCTTTTTTGGTGAAATTGTAATCCCCGTTACGGAACATATAAATTGTTCATTTGAACTAATAACATTTCCAATTAATACATAAGTTAGGTCACGCCATACTTCATATACATTCTTATTTGAAACCTTATAAGAAAAACATCCACCACTTTTATTCATCGGGTCTTCCCATAATGGATTCACACCATATCTCATTATAAAAAGCATACAATTTTTTATTAAAATATCCGGAATCGTTTCTGTAATTGTAATCATCTCTTCGATACTATTTATATCATAAATCTTCTTATAACTCTTCAATGACCAATCTGTATCATGTGGTAAATGTGCCCATAATGTCCATTTATGAATAGTAGGATGAAAACTAATAATAGGTTCATTTGGTATTGTGATAGATGATACATTATCTTCTTCTTTATTTTCTATTTCAAACTCTAAATCTTGTTTATGTTCGAGTTCTTTATATGTGTTTGATAATAACATATAAAGAACATACAATTCGTATATTTATATTGTAATTTTATTATTATTGAAATGCTAACAACAACAATTCCATATCAATTATGATATCAATATATAATTGATATGTTGTAATATCTACATTTTATTAATTATTATTTATTATTAATCCTATTTCATAATCAACTATTTATAACTAAATATTATAAATATTTTGATTTTTTTATTTTATCATATTCATCTTCATAATCGTCATCATCATCGTAATGATAATCGTCATCATTATCGTGATTATCATTATCATTATCATTATCATTACATTTTACATCTGAAAAAATACTATCAATATTGTTTTCTATAAAAGACATATTATCTGATATCTTTTCACCATTGTAATCTTCTTCTTTTATATATTGTGATTGTGGTATATCATTATTATCTGTAATACAATATTTTTTTATTTTATATGAAGATTTCTCGAATATAATTGATTCATTCTCTGAAATATGAATTGTCTCAATATTATTATCGAGTATTTCCATAGTATACTCAAAAGTATCTTCATTGACAATAAGCCGATATTGTTTGTATAGTAAATAAGCTACGACATATTTATCAATAATATTTCCTACAATGAAGTAGTTATATTCTCCATTAGATAATTTAATTTCATATTTATCTTTTTCAGAAAAAATAATATTTATTAAATGGAACTTAAAATCACAAACTGTATATTTTTTTACAAAATTATATATATTTTTACAAATAACTTTATTTACTGGATATGTTTGATAATCTGAATAAATAAGAAAATCTATCAAACTTTGATTATACATCAATAAGTTTTCAGTCTTACATCTTAGTAATACAGTACTATCACGAATAATTTCAATTTCATTTTCTAGTTTTTTTTTCAATTCCGAAAACTGGTCTGATACATATTTTATCATTTTATTATTATTAACAAATCTATTACATGATATTTGAATACGACTATAACATTTAATACCATAAAACATTAATTCACATAATATTTTTGAATTAAAGTGTTGTGGATAATAAATATATATAATAAATACCCCAATAGTTGTTCCAAATCCAACATTATATAAATTATATATGTTCATTTCAATAAAGTAGGTTCATTTATTTATATTATAATTTAATATTATTTTGTATTATTATTTTGTATTATTTATTATTAACCCAAGTTCTGTATAGGCATAGGTAAAATTGTAATAGCATCTGGTGGTGGCTTAACTATATTTGTATTAGCTTCTGGTGTTGATACCGTTAAATAATGAGGTTGTGAGTCGTTTGGTAACATCCAAGGTGGATATGGTGGTGATGTCATTGATGATTTATATACAGGTTGTTGTTTTTGTTCAGGGTTTTGTTCGGGTTTTATGTAGGTTGTCGTAATATTTTGTCCAGTAGCAACATCTAAACCGAATATATATAGTATCATTGTCGTTATTACAGCCATAAATATGAAGGGAATTAGTACAATAATCCATGAAATTATTCCTAAATCCATATTACACAAAACATTAAGTAAAAAAGTAATAATAATAGTGATAAATGTCTTAACAATTGCGGTATTATATAGTCCATTTGCACAATCTACTATTATTTGTATGGTACAAAATACTAAATATATGAGAGCTGGAGGGCATATTAACATATATATATTCGTTTAATAAAAGTTTTTATTTGCTTAGAAATATCAAATGGAATCGGATTCATCAATCGACATAATTATGAGACAGACTAATTATACCAAAGAAATCGCACAAGACAAATTATCAGAACATAATGGAGTTGTCATAAATGTTATTAAAGAGTTTATGGGTATCCCGATTAATCCGCAAGTTACTAGAACAAAACCTACATTACAACAAGAAATGTTTACACAAATAAGACGACAAATGGATTTGTCGATTCGTGACTTTAATAAAAAACAAAATGCAAAATTAGAAGAAGAAATAGCTTCTTCCAAATAACAAATAATTCATATACAAATATATTCATGTAAATGTTATTTATTTATATACGCGTCAATAAAAATATATATTTAATTTGTCGAAATAATGCTTTGTCAAAATAATAATTATGAATGATAATTATTATTATTAATAAAAAAATGTTATATCAACTCACTATATGGTTGTTTAATTCGCAAGTTTTTCTTCGCTTGTTGTTGTAAATTGTTGGTTGGAATTACTTTATGATTTATAATGAAATCATCATTATCATCATAATATTCTGGAAGAATACGTGTCAATGGTTTATCTATCATCAAATATAGACGATGGCTCTTCAAAAGAGCACGATATTCTTGGATAGTTAGATTTCCTAGAAACTTGTCTAAAATATAGTGAGGATTTGGTGCGGGTTTGATATTTTTACTATATTCATATACTTTTGAATAAATATGATTAAGTAAAGCATATCTCTCGAACCTTACAGAATGATCGATATTTTCATTCATTAAATATGCAATTGCACATTCAGGACTACAGAAGCAACCATATACATGATAAATATCTTTCATCTTATACTTGGGAATATAGATTGATGGATTATCAAAATCATATGAACACCAAAAACACGCCGATTTTTTGTCGGAAATATTATTGATATGTAAATTGTGTTCAAGTATTTTGAGTTTCTTCCATATTTCTTTAGTATCAACTGTCGTATTATTATTAATTTCAGAATTAACTGAATTAAAATTAACATTATCGGTTGTTACAATAGAAAAAGATTGGTTTGTAATAATATTTTCACTAGAAGATATAGGTATAGAATGAGATTGTTCATCGAGTAATTGTTCATAATCATTTTTAATATTATCAAAATTATATGGGTCTATATTTGAGTTTGTAAAATTAGAATTATATTCACCAACTTGATTCAAGTCTTTTACAGAACATTTTAGATGTAGAATTATATTCGGTTTAATAGTATTTACTATTTCTGGTGCTGCTTGTTGACTAATAATTTTACCGCCTTTTGGTTTTCGTCCGCGTTTTTTACATACAGTTTCTTCTTGTAATATTACAGAATCATTATTTTCAACTATCATTTTTTTTGCGCGTTTTTTACCTTTAATATTTGTGGTTGGTATGTCAGTTGAAAGTAAATCATTTGGAATTATGTGGGTTAAAAATTGGTCGGTTGGAAGAATATTGTTTAAACTCATTTTATAGATATTATTTTATTACTTTAAATAGTTTATAATACTTATTTGGCGACGATTATCCCCATAGTGGGAAGTTCATAGCAAGAACGGCAAACCGGTATATAATTATCACTTCCAATTAAGAACTGTGTAGTTTCTGTAGTAATTCGTCGTGAGAATATAGCAGGAGTGCCATTACGACATATACCACAAAGTGATGTCATTTTTGTTACCTTATCACATAATGGAATAAGGTCGAGAATCGTACCAAACCGTTTACGTTCAAAATCTCCATCAAGTCCACATATATATATCTTCTTTTTATGCTTCAATAAATCGACAATACAAGGATACAAGTCATGAAAGAATTGACCTTCATTAATAAGAATAACTTCTGCTTCTCTGAACTGAAGATGATATGTGGATAAATCGTCAATTGGTTCATCTAAAACATCATAATTCCATAAAGGAAGTAGTTCTTGTGTTTGAATACATGGTATCATCGTCTTATCATGTGTACTTAAATGAGTTTCATGATATCTCTTATCAGCAGAGTGATTGATAACAATAATTGAGATATTACAAAATATATTCTGTTTATATATTTCGAGAAGTTTACTTGTTTTTCCTGAGAACATAGGTCCAATAAAGAGTTCAAGATATCCAGTTGTTGTCATATTGTTGGTTTTAGTTTTGGTTTTGTTGGTTCTTTATATTTGTATTTTTATATTTTCAAATAATTTCATTTCAATTTAATTTAATTTTATATTAATATTATAATAATTATTATTTACAATTTTCAACAATTATAATACATTACAAATGAGTATTCCTTGGGTAGAATCTTGGAGACCTACGAAAATAATAAACATCATTATGGACCCATTAAATCGAGATATTATGAATAATATTATTGATACAGGTTACTTCCCCAATTTATTGATATATGGACCACCAGGAGTAGGTAAAACATCAAGTGTAATTGCTCTTGTTAATGAGTTCCAAGAAAGACATAATTTTAAAACACAGAGCATGATAATTCAAAATAATGCGAGCGATGATAGGGGCGTAGATATTATTCGCAATCAAATAAGTCAATTTGTAAACTCAAAATCATTATTTAATGAAGGAATGAAGTTTATTATTCTCGATGAAGCAGATTATATGACAAAAAATGCACAACAAGCATTGAAATATTTACTACAAGAATATTCAGTATCTGTACGTTTTTGTCTAATATGTAATTATATTAGTCGCATAGATGAAGGATTACAAAATGAGTTTTTAAAAATGCGTTTTAATAAGATATCAGATATAGATATTCATAATTTTCTATTAAATATAGCCAGGACAGAAGGACTAAATGTCTCTGAACAAACTATTCATTCTATACAACAATTATATAAATCTGATATACGAAGTATGATTAATTATATGCAATCAAACCAAGATGTTCTTTATAATAATAATTTCAAAATTATTAATAACGAAATATTAGAGAACATATATGATAAAATCCAGAAATCGAATAAAGACGATAATTTGAACCAATATATAAGAACAATAAGTATTGAATATAATATCGACATAAAAAATATTATCAAATATTTTGTGAATTATCTTATTCGAACTAAACAACTCATTCTCAATAAAGATATTCTGAATACAATTGAAAATATAATGCATTATCAAGATTGTAAAAATGAATATTATATCGGATATGCGATGACGCAATTATCAAAGCATATTATTCCTTCAATAAATTGAATCGTTAGTCGATATTCTTTAAATATATAAAAATTGATTATATATTTAATTTAAAGAAATTAACCCAAACAAGGTATACTCTAAATGATGCAACATCTCGATAATGAATGGGAACTATTCTTATCAACGCAAAAATCAGGAAATGATGCTATAGATTCTGATTATATTGCAGAACAAAAAAATTCTAGTTGTTTCGGGTATAACGATGATATTGATATTGATATTGATAAAAGCGTTATAAAGAAAATTGATATAACAAAACACACGGTAAAAGATAATTTTACAGAAAGAGCAACAACAACTACAACTACAACTACAACCAATAATGAAGATATTATTGATATACCATTGGCTTCTAATATTTATATTTCGACAAAATCGAAGATTGCGTACTTAAATCAAATGATCGATTTAAGTACTATATTCTGGGGTATTAGAATCATACCATATTCTCAACCAACTGAAGGTATTATTAAAAAACAAATGAAGTTCAATTCAATGAAAGAAGAAGAACTCGCTATTATCAAAGAACACCTGAAAAATGAAAATTATTATGACGAACAAATTATTACCAGCATTCATAATCCATCCGGTCGTATCAAGTTTAAAGATATACGCAAAATTAGTATTGGTATATCGAAAAAAGATATTATGAGTTATCGTATTAAAAAAAAGAGCGCATTTTATAATTGCTTTGTCATGATTATGCGCATCAAAGTTGATAATGTATTCAAAGAGTTTCATATTAAAATATTCAATACTGGCAAATTAGAAATACCTGGCGTTCAAAACGATAATATATATGAAACTATTCTCAGTAATATATTAACTACACTTCAACCATTTATTATAACAGATTTACCATTAGGTTATAAACAAAAAAGTGACACTGTATTAATCAATTCTAATTTTAATTGTGGATTTTATATCAATCGTGAAGTTTTACATGAATTATTCAAATATAAGTACAAAATACAGAGTATATATGATCCTTGTTCTTATCCAGGAATACAGTCAAAGTTCTACTATAATCCAAACGTAGAAGTTCAAACAGGAAGTAAAATACCTGAAGATAAAAAACATTTATATCCAAATATTGTTGAAGTATCATTTATGATATTCAGAACAGGTAGTATTCTTATTGTTGGAATGTGTGATGAAACTGTGCTATATTGTATATATGAGTTTTTAAAAAAAGTACTCATAACAGAGTTTCATAATATTAATCAAATGATAATAACAGATGAGAATCGTATTGTAAAAGATAAACGCAAAAAAATAAGACGAAAAATAATGACAATCGATATTATTCAAACAGTTTAATAAGTTGACTAGGTTTTAGAGAAGTAATATTATGCATTATATAAACATTTTCCCTCATTTTATCAGGTGATATATCTAATGTTCTAAGATTTTTACTGATTTTACTTATACATTCTAAAAATTGTTCAATTGTATAAATATTATTAAAATATTCATCTAATAATTCAGTAAAATAATATAGATTACTATAATTTTTATATGATAAATCATAAGAGTTAATTTGTTTCATTATTGTAAATATAGAATGATAATTGGTATAAATATGATTAAATTGTATAGATGTGGTTGTTGATGTGGATAAGTTTGGGGTTGATTTGGAATGATAAACATAATTTAATATTACCTTCATTATTTTTCCGTGAATAATCAATGTATCATAAATATTTTTTTCTTTATCGGTAAGTAAATGTTCCGTATTTTTACAAAATGGCTTATTAATATTGAATATAGTCTTTTTATATATAAATAATACTGCATCCGAAATGGTTAAGTTTAAAAATACATTTGAATCATCCATAATTTGATTGATAAACTCTATATAAAAATATATTACTTTCTGACAATGTTCTTTAACTAGGTGTATATTTTTAGTATTATATAATAAGTAATTAAAAATATTATATATTGATTCTAATCCTTTTACATAAATATAGTAATGATTTTTATTATTTAATGGAATATACATTTCATTCATACATTTTGTATATTCATTTGTTAAGTTTAATTGTTGCATCAATAAATCATTCAAATCGCAATTAAATGATGATAAGTAATTAATCGATTCTGTTAATAAATATGTCGTATTATTGTTTTCAGATAACATTATATTATATATAAGTAATATAATAATATAATGTTATCAAAAATTATTTATACTCATGAACATCTAAATTGAATATTGATATATAAAGAAGAATATATCATATTCAATTTATATTCTGATTATTTACATTTTAATTAAAAAAGTTTTTAAAGTTGTATTTTCTTTTGCGAAACGTAATGGGAACCGTCTATCGCCTTGTATTTGTAATTCTTTTTTTAATAATTGATATGTTGTTCTTTTTTCATATTGTTCTCTCTCTAAATCATAAATATTTATAAATACATTTTTTTTCAATATTTTTCGTGCATTTTTAATTAATGTTTGTGGTTCTTCACCAAATTGAATTAATATCTTATTCAACCATAATAAATCATTTAATTTTTTTTCCAAATTATTTCCAATTTTAGTTCTTTCAGCAACTATATTTGTTATTAAGTTTTGAATTGTGTTATTGTTAATAATTTTAATAATTTTATCAATTTCATCATATTTTTCATTATTCATCAAACTACATATTTTATTGAATTTAATTTTGTGTTGTTTTAATTTTATTTTTAATTCACACATAAGCTCTTGATAAATAGATGTAGACATTTATATCATTTAATGTTATTGTCTTTAAATATTTTTTAATTTATAATATAATGTGTAAAATATTTAGTTATATAAATTAAAAAGTATTTAAAGACAATAAAATTAAATGATATAAATGTCTACAACGGAAAACCAAGTTGGATCTGCTTCAGGATCATCCAGTTACAGATTGCCAAGTGACGCCACATTGAAACACGCAGCTAAACTAGCAGTTGTAGAAGATAAACCTATTATGTTGGATTATTGGGCCGCATCTTTGGATAAAAAAGCATTGATCGGCGTTCGCGAAGGAGGTGAAAAATTATTGGTTAAGAGTGAAGATGAATACACTTCTCCTGTGGCAAAGTTTTACAAGAGCGGAACTGAATATATTGTCATTACTGAAAACTCTATTTATTTAGTTAGTTCAGATATTCCAACCCGTAAAATATCTTAAATATGCTTAAACATAAACTTATATTAACTATTTGTTTTCATCAAATAGTTAATATCAACTCAAATCAAATTATAATAACATATTATATTATTATGACATATGGTAACTTCTATTATGGCAAAGATGGGTTTTTCTTTAAAAGAAATAACGCAATCGGTGTAAAATGGAATCCGCGTATCGGACTTATTTGTAATCAACCACAGAATGTTAATAATAAATATGTAGCAGGTTCTGGTGTAGGAGCTAAAACCACTGCAACCCGGCGTTACGAAACGAGTCGCGCTTCTCATTATTATCCTGTATCGACAAATGGAGAATGTTTTACTAGATTAGGATTATATTCAAATTATAATAGTGGATTATCTACTTATTCTTTTAACTGGTACATCAAAACATAAACTCATACACTTACTATATAATATATACTTATTGTAACCATAAATATATATTTTTTATATGGTTTTGAATATTTTAGGCAAAAATATTTATGATAATATTAACACATATTCATCATATTATCGACAATTTTTTTACCACCAATATCAGATGGTTCTATACTGTACGAAAAATCTTCAGAATCCTTCATAAACTTGGATAAATCTAATATACGACAATTATATTTTTTGGCTATTTTTTTCACTTGTATATTCCATTCTTTTATATAAGAATCGTAATTTCTAAAATAACTAGAATGAGGATAGTATAGTGTAAATAAAATAATATAAGCCTTCTTCATTTTTCTTATAAGTTGTTTTATACAATCTTCATAATTAGAAATTATATTATCTAACGCATTTGGTTCCACTTTTGAAGCATCACGATATACTATTTGTTGTAATATATCATTTCCACCAACAGATACAAATATATAAGTCCGTTTATTATTATTTTCTCGATTTAACTCAGGTAATTGATAATCTATCATATCTTGAATTGTACTATTATTTTTTGCTAATACAAATCAGCGTATCTTCACTATCTGATATATCATATTCTATATAATCCACAACACTTTTTTCGAAATATTTTTCATTATCTAAAATACTATCACCCATTAGTATGATTAATTTTGGTTGATTTGTATATGTTTCTATTATTTTTGTATCGTATATAATATATATTATTAATGCTAATACTATAAAAAGAAAATACCAAAATATTATCATTATATATTTGATGATAATATTTTATTAAAATATTTTATGAAAATATGTGATATCAATATATTATAGTATTTCTTTGATTTTTTCAAGTTGTTCATTTGTAAGATTTGTAGGAAAATCCACTTTAAAATGTATAATTAAATTACCCTTTGTGTTTTCTCTCGTTAATCCCATATTAGGAATAACTTTCTGGTATTCCGGTTGAATAATATTTCCAATATCATTATTTATTGTATATATTTTATTATTAATATATTTTAATTCAAAAGAAAATCCACATAAAGATTCTTTCAGAGATATATGTTGTTCAATATATAGGTCTAATCCTCTTCTTTCAAACGAAGAATTATTTTCAACTTTAATGAAGATTTTAATATCACCTTTGCATTCATCATTTACAATATTTCCATTATCTTTTAATAATATTAATTCTCCATCATCAATTCCTTTAGGTATATCAACATAAATTGTCTGCTTTTCATGTATTTTCATATCATTTTCAATCAACCATCTCTCAACTTCAACCGGTAATTGAGCACCATTTAATACCTGTTCCATATTTATCTTTAAATGTTGAATAATAGGTGCAGGCTTTTGTGGTCGTTGTTGGACATGAATAGGTACTCCATTTTTAAATATACGAATATGTGAACCTTGAAATGGCGGATTAAATCCAGCATTCGGCATATGTGTAGACATTCGAACACCTCCCATATTATTGAAAAAAAGACTAGATAATATATCATTCATATCATCCATTCCTTCATTTCCAAATGGATTACCAAATACATTTCCAAATGGATTACCTTCAAACGTATTTTTTCGCATAAAATCATATTCTCTCTTCTTATCTTGGTCTCCTAATACTTCAAATGCAGCACTAATACTCTGAAACTTTGTCGTTGCAGATGCATCATTCGGATTTCGGTCTGGATGATATTTAAGAGATAATGAACGATATGCTTTTTTAATCTCATCTTGTCCTGCATTTTCTGAAATACCTAGAGTTGTATAATGAGTTTGTTCTTTTGATTCTGATGATGTAAACATAAATAATATTAATTATATTATTAAAATAAATTATAAACCTAATTATTTGTTATTATTATTATTATTATTATGTTAAAAAAAAATAATCCAAATATTTATGAAAAATTATTTATTGATAAATATAAACCAATATATTTAGACGATTATATTCTTGAAAACGATTTTGTCGAAACTCTCAAAATACTTATTAAAATAGATAAATTAAATATATTATTTGTCGGAAATATTGGCAGCGGTAAAACATCGATTTTACATACAATCGTCAAAGAATATTATAAAGATTTTGCTTTAAATGAATATACTCAAAATATCCTTCATATCAATAATTTGAGAGAACAAGGTATTAATTATTATAGAACAGATGTTAAAATATTTTGTCAAACACGCTCATTTATACCAAATAAAAAAAAGATTGTTGTATTAGATGATATAGATATTATTAATGAACAAAGTCAACAGATATTTAGGAACTTTATAGATAAATACAGTGATAATGTTCATTTTATTTCATCATGTAGTAGTATACAAAAAGTAATTGAAAGTATTCAATCCAGATTTTCCATCATTCGTATCCAATCTATACAAAAAAATGAACTGCGTAAAATAATGAATGATATCTCATTCAAAGAAGATATTATTATTGAACCTGATGCTGCGGATTTTATTTTGGATGTATGTAATAATACATCTAAAATATTAATTAATTATATTGAAAAATTCAAATTATTGAATCGTCCAATCACATTGGAAATTGCTAACCAAGTTTGTACAAATATTAGCTTCGTTATATTTACTAAATATACAAAATGTATTATAAATCATCAACTTGTCGATGCAATTAATATATTGTTATCTATTTATGATAACGGTTATTCTGTAATGGATATTCTCGATAATTATTTCTTATTTATAAAAACAGTCGATTTTCTTGAAGAAGAACAAAAATATAAAATTATTACTATCATTTGTAAATATATCAATATATTTCATAATATACATGAAGATGAAGTTGAATTGTCATTATTTACTAATAATATAATTGATATTGTATAAATATTTCGACAATATTATTTTTATCAAGATATTTCATTATAACTTATTATCTGTTTTGTTATCTGTTTCTGTATTATAAATATATTTTTATTAAAATACTAAGACATAATATTATATATTTAATAATATAGTTTGTGGGTTTTATTTGTTTTTATTTGTTTTTTTTCATATTTATGATTAGCATCGTTACTCGTATAAAATAATAATAAATTATTTGATTTTCATATTATTATAAAATAATAATATTATATAATATTATTATTTTATTCATATTTATTTCCATTATATAATTATTTATGTAATAACAATACAAGTTATAAATAATTATTAATAATACTTATTATTTGTATTATTAATATTATAATCGTATAAATTATGTCAATACAGATATTTAAAAATCACGTTCCGGATGAATTATTATTCGAACTATTGAATAAAATATGCATTAGAATTAAAAATTATTATATTATAAATGACATCTCTTTTAAAAAAGGTCAATATAATAACTGGACCGTAGATTTTATTGACAATTGTCGAAAATATTACCATATATCCAAACGCAAATATTTGGATAAACCATTAAATTATAAATCATTCATAACAATAATAAGACAGATTTGTAAGTTTAATAATATTCAATATCAAAACTTTATAAAATACGAAAAATCATCTTACAATATATATTATTATATTTATATACCAAATAATATTGCAAATAATATTGATGAAAAAATAGTAGATACAGAAGATACACAAGATAAAGAGGATACACAAGATAAAGAGGATACACAAGATAAAGAGGATACACACGATAAAGATTATAAATAAATTATAAACCAATATTATTACTACTTATTGAATATTTGTCGAAATAATACAATAAATTGTATTATACTGTAATATATTATATAAATATAATATTATAGTTATTTGATATAAATATATATAATGTATAATTCAGCAAATCAGTTATATAAAAATCGCATAAATGTACGACGAAGAAAAGCAAAAAACAATCAACCTAATATATTCAAAACATTTGAATACTTATATCATCGCGCAAATGATGCGTTTTATTATATGATTAATATGAAGAAACGACAATTATTTAATATTAAATTATTAAATAATACAAATAAAAAATATAAACAAGTCCGTTTTTCTACATGCGTTAGAGTCATGCTTATTCCAACAAAATCTGAATTACTAACACATGATTTATGGTGGTCTAATGATATATATTCCAATAATAAATCATATATTGATACAATACGACGAAATATAATTAGGCATTATCCTTTTATTACAAAACAAGAATTAAAAGATAAAGTAATGGTTGAAATTAATCGAGAACCAATTGAAGATTCATATAATACATATACTAATTATAATCAATTATATATCTAAATCTAACAAATTAGGCTCTTTTGATGAAGAATATATTCTCTTTTCATTCTCATATTGTTCTCTTAAAGTAATATTATGATTTGTCAATTGTTCAATCGTGTTATTTCGCCCAATAAGTTCTCTTTCTAAACGAGCAATGATTAGTTTTTGATTACCAATTGTAAGCTTCATTTCTTCACAATCTTTATAATAATTTTGTTTATTTGCGTTCAGCGATATTAACCAATTTCGGTGACATAATGTCCTAATGTGTGCTGAAAATGAATTATAATTATTAAATATTTTATCTTTTCTCGAACCACACATACAGCGTATTCCATATTTTAATTGACTAAATGTCGGAATAGAATCAATATAATTACCTTCGTTGTCTATATTTGCAATATAATATTCAGGTTCTATTGTCAAATCCATCTCTCTTTATTATCATTGTCTTATGACTTTTCTTTAAATTACTTATAATAATTATACGTATACGTTGTATTTATTATTACATTTATTATTATACTGATAATTTGATCAAGCAACTGCCATTGGATAGCTCATCTTTGGAACATTATTTCCTAAATCAACTGGTTTTAATCCCCAAACAGGTGCCCCAGAAGGGACTTTCCAAAATCCTATATATTTATTATCATTCTTTGTCATTGGTTCTATTACTCCACCTGTATTTGACACATTTGTAAGCAACAAATATTTTGACACAATCATATTTCCTTGTAATACTTGTTTTGGTGACATACGTGCAAACCAACTATAATTACTACGTTTTAATACTTCATTCTCTGGTATATAAATCCCATACATTTTCTTATTAAAATCAATATAATTCTCTGTCAATAATTGGTCTATTAATACTTGTCGATTATCAACCGTCTTTGTTCCAAGTAGTTCGCCATCAATTAATTTCATTTTACCTTTATCTATTCGAGAATTACACCAACGATTAAAAGAACCCAGAAAGTTCGTTTCATCCGTATAATCACCAGATATATTTCTTTGTATAAACTCTATCAATTCACCAATAACACTCTCTTCTTTACGACAACCCATAAACTCCATATTTGGATAAAAATCATAATACGTTGATGTTATATTTCTGTTGACAAACTCACCTATAAATGGTACAGTCGTCTTTGCATCATTATATAAACCAATTAAATTACGCATGCATATAAATGATGGTGGAACACGAATACCACCATATCTATATAATAATTTAGTCATACCTAAATCAACCATATATGATTTTATTGGAGACGATATTCGAGACATATTTACATTCCAATTAGGCAACAAATTAGTAAATGACTGAGCATCTATAAGACAAATATGAAACGAATCACCACATCTATCAATTATACTTTTTACAGTTAAATATAAGTATGGCTGATTTAAATTATATGATGATCTCGAACCAAATGATTCCCATTTGCGTGCATTATATTCATAATCTATAAATATCCATAATATCGGTTTTGCTATCTTTTCCAATCGTATATCATCTGGGTCAGATAACAAATATTTCTGTATAATATCGAAATTATAAGAAACATTTTCTCTATCTATCTTGTGTTGATATCGTTGATATAAATATAAAATGACAAGCACAACAAATGTTATTAATATAAAAGAAATTATATTCATGTTATTCTTTGAAGACATATATATATTCTATGATTATAAATTGCAATTATAATCACAGAATATAATAATCATAATAATATTAATTCAATAGTTGCAGATTTTTCCAAAAATCGACATTTTTCTTCTTTGCTTCTTCCGTTTGTTTTGCTAAATTATACGCTATTTTTATCGAAACATCATCTGCTTTTTTATATTTATCATTTAAATATTGTTGTGATAGTTCTTCATTTAAAGGTTGGATATCTTGTGTATTTCTAAAATGAATAATTTCATTTACTGTATGAAACTTTTGGACATTATCATAATCTTCATTTGTTATCGGTATGATACTTTCTGTATGTGCCTTTTGTAAATCTTGATACGCCAATCCAGAAAATAATCCCGAATCAAAATCTGTCGGCGCATTCGGCGATAAATCGGATGCCGACATATTTGCTCCAATCGTCCATATATCTTGAACCTCTCGTCTTGTTGTCAATGACTGCTCTCTAAGTAATCGCTTCTTTTCATCTATATATTGATTCATCTTATTCAAATCTGTAACAGTATCATGAACAGATATGGCATCGCCATTTCTCAACCATTCATCATATCCTTTTGTATCTCTTTCATTGTATATACGAGTATTGTCGAATTGTTGATTAAACCATTCATTAAATGAAGATTTATTCTGATTAAGCGATTTATTTTCATTAAACCAATTGTCTAAAATACCTGCTTTTTCTTCGTCATAAAAAGATGATGAATATTCAGTATTTTTTGTCGAACCTTTTTGTTTAAACTCCCAAATTGTATGAACCATATTATACGCTTCTGTATAAAAACGAAAGAACTTTGGATCTAGTCCCGATTTATCTGGATGAGTCATCAACATTCTGCGTTTAGCATACTTTAAATCATTTTCTGTAAAATTGTATGGAATATCAAATAATCTCATTATATCTTTCAAATCATAATTACTTATATCTAGGTCTATTACTTTATCCATATTATTTATTCAGTATTTAATTTATAGAAGCACAACGATTTATTTTGGTTGAATATCATTATGATGAATAACACATTCATTTATAATTGTATTTGCGTGGTCATAATGACAACATCCGTCATCAATATATAACCAATATACTAGTTTACAAGGAAGAGGATATACTGCTTTAAAATGATGTTGATTATTCATAATCAATTCTCGAATTGTTCTTGTATCATTCTTTGCAATCTCCGACCTTTGTCCGTCTTGTCCTAACATAAATAAATAGATATTATTCATATCTTCTTCTTTATTTATTTGGAAACGACGATAAACATTTCTATATAAGTCGCATATTGTCATCGTCTTATATACAGTTATCCATTCTTTGTATCCACAACATTTTCTCAATTCGAAGACATATTCATATTCATGTATAATATTAATAAGACGTTGTTGTTGTTCATCAAACTCAGAAATCGACATTGTATTTCATAAAATGCTTAAATATATTTAAGCATTTAATTATTTATATATTTATTTACCAATTAATTAAAATATTTATTATTATTATATAATGTTAAGTATTATTCAAAATATTCCCAATGTTAAAACATATCCTCTTACTTATGTATTTGATAAACTTAAATTACAACATAAACCAAATACATTATGGTTAGAGTTTGGCGTAACAAATGGAAGAAGTATTAACTATATTTCAAGTTTTACAAATGATAAAGTATATGGATTTGACAGCTTTGAAGGATTGCCTGAAAAATGGCGAGATGGATTTGATAAAGGAGCATTTAACATGAATGGTAATTTACCAAAAGTAAATAGTAATGTTGAACTAATAAAAGGTTGGTTTAATAATACATTACCCAACTTTATACAAACACATAATAAAAAAGTGTCATTTATTCATATGGATGCAGACCTTTATAGTTCTACAAAATATATTTTTGATATATTAAAGGATTATATTGACACAGATTGTATAATAGTGTTTGATGAATTAGTGAATTATCCTGGTTTTGATGGAGATAATGGTGAACTCAAAGCATTTTATGAGTTTATTACTGAAAATAAGGTAAATTATGAATGGATTGGGATGAATGGAACACCTACTGGTATGAATGGTTATTATCATGAAAATGTCGCATTAATTATTCATTCAATTAACTAATTAACTAATTATTGTTGACTATTTTTTATAACTTGATTCAAATGTGTTCCGCATCTTTTGAAGAAACTATGAAGTCCATCAGGGTCAGCACCAGTTACCATATCATTTGGAACATAACCCACATTCCCACGCTGATAACATAATATAGCAGGTATACCATTAACCATTCGTTTGCTCTTTAAGAACGAATAAAGGTCGAAACTTTCATCCACATTAATATCAGCACACAATACATTTTTCGGAGAAGAACCGAAAAATGCGTCAATAATAGGAGCAATCTGTTTACACGGTCCACACCATGGAGCGCCTAATTTCATTATAAAGAGTCCTGGATTTACTTTTAATATCTCTAAAAACTTGTCTCTCGATTCTATGCTTGATATTACGTTCTTTGTAACAATTGGATTCGAATTATCTTGATTTTGTTTTGGTTGATGTAGCTTATTCATTATATTATTTAATATATTATAATTATTATAATATATTAACTTACTTATTTTTTTACACATTTTTACATTTCAAACGCCGATTTTATAAATAGTTTTTCTTAACTTTTCTTGTTTTATTTTTTGCTACATATTTTTCTGGTCTTTCATAAGCACCTTTGAAAATATTTTTATATTTTTCTTTTGGTATTTCACTAATTACTTTTGTAATATTTTCTTTTAATTTTATATGAGTTAAACCATCTAACTTTTGTAATCGTGATTTTAACATACTAAAGTAGTTTTCTATGGAATTTGTAAAATGTTGATATGGAACAGCATATAAAATATTATTGTGTTTATTTACTAAATCTTTTATTCTTTGATTTCTATGACTACTCGCATTATCCAAAATAATTAATTTATTCTTATATTTTCCTGTAATAAACTTTTCTAAAAATTCAATTAACCTATCTGTATTTATTCCACTTTTTTCATATAAATCCCAACCTTCAACTCCATTTACAGAAATAGCAAATATACCTGTATATTTCTTGAATACTTCTTGTGATGGTGTTTTTATTACACATCGTTTTCCTCTTTGACTATAGCAATGATGTCTTTTTTGTAATGATTTTATACTTGTTTCATCAATACAAATAATATCTTCTATTTTATGTTTTTTTATTTCTTCATAAAATTTCTTGATGTTTGCGTTTATATCAATATCTTTACCAAAACGCTTTACTGGTTCGTGTCGTATTCTTGTGATTTTCAAAGTTATATTATTGTCTTTTATTACTCTAAAAATTTGTGTAGTTGTTAAATCAACACCTTTATATTTATCCTTAAGTTTTTGTAATAATTCTTGTAGCGTAATGGTTTTATCATTTTTAATTTCGTGTAATAAAATTCAACATATTCCTTTTTAACTTTATAAGCAATCGGTTTCCTGTAATGAATATCAACATTACCATCTTTTTTATATCTTTCAACCCAACGCATTAAACTTCTTGGATTACATTTAAAAATTTTACAAACCTATTCTTGTGTTTTATCTTCAACTAAATAATAATTTACAGCAGTTATTTTATAATCATTACTTTTACGAGTAGTCATTATAATAATGGTTTATTATTTTATAAAAAATTGATTTAAAAAACTAATTATAATAAGTAGTTACATATAAGCAAAATGGAAGAACAACCTACCAATTTATCTAATGAAATGATTATATTACAGGAACAACAACCCATACAAGAATATAGTAAAAATAGTTTAACCGCTAAATCCGGATTTAAGGCAGAGGATATATTTAGAACAGACGAATTAATAAAATGTAAGTTAGAAAAATATTTTGGAAAAAAAATAATTTCATTACATAAAGTTCACGGAAAAAAATATGATACAAAAATTTATTTTGAAGACGGTAGTAGTATAAATATTCAAAATAAAAAAATAGAAAATTTAGGAGGAAGAGGCGATTCATTTGATAGAAGACATATAAAAAATACATTTAACAATCAAGATATAAGAAAATATTTAACATTATTAACTCTAATAAGAAAAAGTAAAACCGAAACATTAATGAGTGAAGGACAAAAAATAGATTTTATGAAATTATGTAATAATAATTTAGACGATATATCACAATATACAAAAAAAACACTAATAGGAGAAGATAATACAGAAATGAATGATTATTGGTGTATAATGAAAACAAATAAAACTTTTACTAATATGGAATTGTATATAATTTCAAGTAAAAAATTGTTTGAATTTATAGAACAAACAATAAAAATAGACATTAAACTTAAAAAAAACGGAACTTGTTTACATTTATCACCATATATCGCATTACAGAGAAAAGGTGGTGGTAATACAGATCATTCACCTAATCATATACAAGCAAAATTTAAAGTTACACAAGAAATATTAAATTTATGTGATAAATTATCATAAATTAGACAATAATACTTTTACAACATTAACTATAATACAATTACCAAGATAAAATAACATTTCTTCATTTTTAACAATTGTATTCCATTTATAATTTTCATCAAATCCAAACATTTTTAACCCTTCATTAACATTTAATCTTCTAACTTTTTTATCAATATAATATAGTCCAGTTTTCGCACCGGGTCCTCCAGAAGAAGCACAAATTGTAGGTCCACACGAATCAATTGAATACACTCTTTCACCTTGTCTTCCTCCGTTATTTGATATTTTATGTATCATTTTATATAACATTTTACAATTATTTTTAGTTCCAGTTTCTTTACATTTTTCTAATTTATATTTATCTTCATAATTTAAATATTTAGTTTCAGTATAATCTATTATACTTGAAACAGGAGTTATTGTTTTAGATGGTTCTAATGGAAATTCATATTTTTTTATTTTACTGCCAATAATAAATAATCTTTGTCTTGATTGCGGAGAATTATAATATTTAGAATCAATAATTTTAAAACTAACAATATATCCTCTTTTTTGTAATTCCTCATTTATTATATTAAATGTTTCTCCTCCATTAATAGTTAATAAATTTTTTACATTTTCTAATACTATTGTATTTGGCGTTTTTATGTCAATAATTTTTAAAATAGCATAAAACAAATTTCCTTTAATTTTATCTTCAAATCCTTCTTTTTTTCCTGCTATTGAAAATGGTTGACAAGGAAATCCGCCACATAAAATATCAAAATCAGGTATATTTTCAATATTTATGTTATTAATATCGCCTTCAGGAGTAATTCCATAATTTTCTTTATATATTTTTCTAACATTATCATCTATGTCACAAGCAAATACACATTTATATTTTGTGTCTTCTGTTTGTAATGAATTAAAAGCATAATGAAACGCACCTAATCCGCAAAATAAATCAATATATTTTATTTCTTTATGTGTAATTATTGAATCAACTATAGATGATGATTGCTGATTAATAATATTTGTTGAACATATTATTGTTGAAGCATTAGAAGTAATATCATCTATTTTTTTAGCAACCGCTTTTTCAATCATTTCTTCAATTTTGCTTTCAAAAACACAAGGGTTTTTTTTAGTAGTGTGTTTGGTATAATGTCCCTTTTGGGTAAAATCTTTTCCGCATTTTTCGCAACTATATTTAACCATTTTTCGTTGTTATAATATAGTATAATATTATTTTTAAATCAATTTTTTATAATTAATTTTAACTAATTTTAGTTAATATTCCTAAACATTCCTGAATTTTGAAATATATAATAAAAATGTATTATATATTTTTATAGGAACGAAAATCGGTGTTTGAAATGTAAAAAGGTGTAAAAAATTATTTCAAATATTCGGCAATAATTTCTTCAATAAAAGACATCGGCAATTCTGGTAATACCGCATGCGACTCCCAAAAATATCGACAAAATGCCCAAATAAACTCACAGTTTTCTGGATATAACTCATCATATTTCGACAAATATTTCTGTAATTTCATCGGTAAAAATACAAACCCTGACCGCGGAACAACATAACATAGTTGAACCAATTCTGATACGGAAGATGTATCCTCTTTAAATCGTATTTTAGTAATACTCTTATCGCCATATTTTAATATGTCACACAATAATGGCGGATAGCTGTATTTATATTTCCACGTCCAATCTATACAATCTCCTGTATAATATCGCATTGTCCATTCTAGACCTTCTACATAATTTATAACCACTTCTGGTATTTGCGATTCCATATCTTTACTCTTCATTTGAAAAAGCACCTTATAATAACGTCGTTCCCATCCATCTTTATTTGGCTCAATATATTTCTCCAATTCTCTATCATATGTCGGTATATTCTCGATTTTTCGCCATTTATTTTCGACAGTATCTTCTGGAATATTATGCCCATTTCTCTCTTTTTTATTTCTCAATAATACTTCATCTATAAAAAAGGTTTTTTCATTAATTGATAACCATTTAACAAGTATCATTACATTTTCCCAATAAATAATACGTCCATCTGTCAATACTATCGGTTTCTTACCAATTGTCGAACGATATGCATTTAATAATTTATCTATTCCACCAGTCCGAATATTTAAAGCGGGAAAATGTGGCATAAAATCATTTCCTAAAAAGAAACACAGAAATATATAATCATATATACGGTTCGTTGTAACGGCGCATATTGTGCGATCATTCATATCATTCGTTATAATATTTGTAAGCTCATTTATATCCATCAAATAAGTCTCATTTGGTTCTAAATCTTGTCGTATTGATTTAATAAACTCAGGTGTTTCTCTGAATAGATATATTTTAGGAGATTTTGGCAAGTGATTAATAGATAACATAATTAAATCAGCATCTAAACCATAAACAATATGTGTATAATCTGAATTACTTAAATTACGAATATGATGAAATATTTTATGTTCTCCTTCACCTTGTTCTGCACTTGTAGAAACAATAATTGAATCTACTTGAAACGATGAAATTATATTTGGATTTTCAAAATGGTCGCGTACTTGTCTATTCAATTCATCCATAAATTGTGTTCCTGGAGTAATTTGACATGTATTCCATTCTACAATATCTACAATATCTACAATATCTTTTGTTACAGTTGTTTTTATTGTAGTTTTTTTTATAGAACTCATTATTTTACATTGATACCACGATTTATATCTCCGCTGTCGTTGTTGTTCTAATTTTGCAATTGGAGCAACCCCATCAAATGCTATATATACCAATTTTTTTGGAGATATTGTCTTAATATATATACTTATTTTTTCTATAACATCATCAATAATACTTTTCGTAGTTGATTGACATTTTTGACTCTTTACAGCATCATATATTATCGAATTACTATCCAAATATAGACAATCAACCAGTAATTCATAAGTATTAAATCGTCGTATAATATGTGGATAATTTCTCACAATATATGAAAAATAACTAGGTATACCCATTACTATTTATAGTTGATTATGTTCTTTAAATTGATTAAAATATTTATATTTTTTTGTAATAATCTTATATTTGTATTATTATATGAATGAACTTAGATTGGTTGAGAATAAAATAGATTTCTTCAATAATATAATTCAACGCACTATTTTACATATCCAAATAAATAGACATCTCAATATCATATTGGAAAATGATTATAATACTTGTCTTCAATTATTATATAAACTACACGAAAAAATTATACAACTAAATGATTATATTTATACTAATTATGATAAAGAAATTATCATTGGTAAACTTCAAATAATTAACAACGAATTATCCAGTATATTAAAATCATATGGAACAGAATCATTCGAGAAATTATTGACAGTTTGCTTTGGTAATAATAAATATATACAAACTACAGATTCTATCCTTTTATCTAAAATCGAATTATTGAAATCTTATTTTCATCCAACTGGATATAAAGTAGTAAATCATAATATATCCAATAATACAATATCTTCTTCTACAAATACTAACTTGACTGATGAAAATATTATTAATATTGTCGAAAACGATAATAATAAACAACATTTTAAATGTAATGATATCATATTAACTAGTAATACTTTTTATAATAAAGTATATGGTATGAAAGTATATGTAACAAATGTTAGCATCAATAAAGGACTAATTATATTTGGTATTGTCGATAATGTCGTAATTGAGTTGTTGAATAACGCTTTTATTAAAAACCGATTAAATATGATTCATAAACATTTACCTTCTGACAAAATATTTAATACTGAATCATTTAAACGATATGTTTCATCCTTGAGTTTAAAAGATTTATTTGTATACTCTCATATTGAAATATATTCCAAATTTATAGGATATTCTTATTTATATAAAACATTGAAAAATAAACAGTTTAATATAATGATTAAAAACTTTATATTATCCGACTTATTTTCCAAACGTACAACCCTTTTATTATTAATTTTTAATATGATAGATGATTATGAAAATACTTTTATTATACATATATTATACGATTTACTATCCAATGATAATCAGTATAATGATGAACAATCTATGATTCTTAATAGCATACCTATTAATATTAGAAATATGTTTCATTCTATCAAAAACATTGTATATTCAACAAATAATTATGCTAATAAAGATATACAATCTGTCTCATTAGAACATCGTATAAACTTATTAAAAACACCTAATAGTGTCAAAGATAAAGCATTTATCAAACTTAAAGAAATCAAATCTAAAACAGATGATAATAATTCAAAAGCTAGAAATTATCTTGATGGATTACTCAACATCCCATTCGGTATATATAAATGTGAACCAATCCTTAATATAATGAGAGATAATCGTAATCGTTTTAATTGTTTATGTACAAATATAATACAACATAAAGTAAATTATATTATTCCCAATAAAGAATATTTTACTAATCTCGAAATAATTATTCATACCAAAAAAATCAAAGAATATATTGATAATTATAATTATAATTCATCTGATATAGTAATTAATGTTTCTACAGAAGATATTGAACGAGTTATCTCACAAATGATACAAGGTGATAAACAACGACTCATTGATAATATTAATCTCATTTATTCTGTAATAGAAGAACATGATATATCTATCGATAAATTAATCAATAAAAAAAATACTAAATCTGAAATAAAACAATATATATGTCAACTTATTTATAAATATTCCAAAAATAATACAATTATTGGCAAATTATGTAATGTTTCTGTTAATAATATAACCCCTACTGAAATCGACAACATGAACGAACATATTCAATATATTCAAGAAAATATAAATAATATAAATACATATCTTAATAATGTCGGTTCTATATTAGACCAATCCGTATATGGAAATCAACCAGCTAAATTACAAATCGAGAAAATTATCGGACAATGGATAAATGGTGAACATAAAGGATATTGTTTTGGGTTTGAAGGACCACCTGGTGTAGGCAAAACAACTCTTGCTAAAAAAGGTATTGCAAATTGTCTCAAAGATGAAAATGATACGAGTCGCCCTTTTGCATTTATTCAAATGGGTGGAGATACTAATGGAAGCACTATTCATGGTCATAATTATACTTATGTCGGTTCAAATTGGGGTTCTATCGTTCAAATACTTATGGATACAAAAATAATGAATCCAATCATATATATCGATGAAGTCGATAAAATCAGTAAAACAGAACATGGTAGAGAGATTATAGGCATCTTAACACATTTATTGGATTTTTCACAAAACGACAAATTCCAAGATAAGTTCTTTCAAGGCATTGATATTGATATGTCAAAAGCCTTATTTATTCTATCTTATAATGACCCATCTATGATTGACCCAATTTTACTCGATAGAATCCATCGAATCAAGTTCCAATATCTATCTGTAGAAGATAAAATTATTATAACAAAACGCCATTTATTACCTGAAATATTATCTGATATGGGTTTAGTTGAAATGATTGTTCTCGATGATACAACTATTCAATATTTAATCGAAAAATATACTCTAGAATCAGGCGTTCGCAAATTAAAAGAAATATTATTTGAAATTATAGGTGAAATTAATATTAATATTTTTAAAGAAATTATTCCATTAGAATCTTATCCTATTCATATTTCAATAAATGATATACAATCTTATTTAAAAGAAAAACATGAAGTTATCCCCCCTAAAATATGCGATAATAGTGAAATTGGTATAATCAATGGTATGTGGGCAAACTCTTTAGGACAAGGAGGCATTCTCAAATTATTTGCACAATTCTATCCTAGCGGTAATTTCTTGGACCTTAAATTGACAGGATTATTGGAAAAAGTTATGCAAGAAAGTATACATGTTTCTGAAACACTCGCCTGGAGTTTAACGCCAAAAATAAGACAAGAATATATTATTGAATATCGACAAAAATATGGTATTCATATTCATGCTGCTGATGGTTCAATCAGTAAAGATGGACCTAGTGGAGGCGTCGCTATTACTATTCTCATTTATAGTTTATTAAATAACTTAAAAATACGCAATCAATTCGCAATCACAGGTGAAATCGACTTGAATGGCAATGTATGTGAAATTGGCGGTCTCGACTTGAAAATAATTGGATCTATCAAATCTGGTGTTACCTCTTTCATATTTCCTAAGAAGAACCTACGCGATTATCATAAATTATTGAAAAAATACGAAGGTAACCCTATATTACAAGATAAATCCTTCTTCCCTGTCGATACAATTCAAGAAGTTTTTGAAATTATTTTTGATAATTAATATTATTCTATTATAAATATGAGTGATAATATTAATAATGTTGATTCTAATAATAACGATTCTATTAATAAAATGAATGAAATACACTATACGGATTCAAACACAAATAATAGTACTTTTTATAATAAAATCATTAAATCATTAAATCTACCTAACTTAATACGTTCTAGTATTTACTATTCTCCTATAATATTGAGTTTTACTATCATTATTATAACTCTATTATATCAAACTTATACTGGCGTAATTTTCTTTCTTTTTATTATTGCTTTTACAGCATTACGAGAGTTTTTTATCTCATTTCGACAACAAAATAATTCATCTGATAATATAACTAACACAAATATTAATTGTGCAAAATGGCAAAATAAAAAATGGATGTGTGATAAAGATTGGTGCGAATCATCAAACGTAAGTAATGGTTTTGTTATATTTTATACAACATTTCTTGTTTTTTACTTTTTGTCACCAATGATGATTTATGGAACATATAATTGGGCACTATTTTGCGGTTTACTCATATATTTATTATTTATATATGTATTCAATCTGAATATAGACCATTGTATAGATGGAACAACATTTGCCGCGAATGTTTTTGTATCATTATTATGTGTTGTTATTTCTATCACTATTTTAATTAGTACTAACAGCAATAAATTATTATTTCTTGCACAATTAGATACAGATTCAAACGTTTGTTCTATGCCATCATCACAGACATTTAAATGCAATGTATATAAAAATGGTGAAATAATCGCATCTACATAATTTATATCGGCTTTATATTAAAATAAGATTTATTTTTAATGAGAAACTGATGAACTTGATTCACTGTCATTCCTCTGGCAAAACTATCCGCCATCAATTTCATTTGACCACGCGTTTTATATGCTTTTACAAATTGATTATAATAATGAAAAATATTTTTGTCTTTATATATAGCTAGTTCATTTTCTTGAAATATACTTTGTGATTTTTTCTTTCTAACCGTATTATGAAATATATACATTAATAATACAAAATCATTCTTATTCTTAATATGCTGAAATCTTACACTAGATAGAAATCTGGTCGCATGCATAGAACAATCCGGACAAGGTAAGTTTTTACAAATCTGTTTTATTATACCAAATACTTCTTGACCAATTTTATTAAAATATTCTTCTTTGATATTTTCGACAAGTACATGAAAAAATTGCCAAATAGGTGGACCCCACGCTTTTATAGACATATACTAATGAATAATAATATAAATATATTAATTAATTATTAATATATGTATGTTACTGAAGATAATATCGATTTTTATAATGAAATAAATAGTTCTGACAAAGCCGAACACGAACACGAACCCGACAATTTAAATATTTCATCTTATTGTCTTATTAGTAATTTGCCTCTTTTACCCGATGCTATTTTATTGTCTTGTGGACACAATTTCAACTATGGACCCTTACTTAATGATATTAAAAATCATAAAAATAAATTCAACCATCTTGAACGCCATTCTCTAAATACTTGCGAAATACGTTGTCCTTATTGTCGAACAGTTCATAAACAATTATTACCTTCAAATGAACAATATCCTAAAATACATGGTGTCAATTTCTTTGATGAAATATTGTATTTGTCACAATTAAATAAAAAAAATGATACTAAATGGTATAAAGGTCATTGTTCTTTTTCTAATAAACATATATATGATACTGAAAATAACAACAATGAAATCATTCCACAATGTTCTAATACATATGTAACTTATCTCGAAATATTCAAATGTTCATTATGTCATACTCATAAAACAATCACTATCAGTAATTATTTAAAACATAAAAAAATTGAAGATATTGCTGCTAAGAAAAAACTCAAAGAAGAAGCAAAATTATACAAAATTGCAGCTAAAAAACAACTCAAAGAAGATTATAAACTTATTAAATCTGCTCTCTTTGAAGCATTACCATTTTGTTCTGTTATTCTTCAAACAGGTAAAAACAAGGGTAATAATTGTTCTTATAAATGTATAAATAATACGCTATTCTGTTCACGACATTTACCAAAACAAATTACGCAAATTATTGAAACGAATATAACTAACGAACTAATTAATATATGACTTATTTATTATTTTTAATAAATAAGTATTTACAATTTAAACAAACATTATTGATTTAACACAAATGAACAATATAATAGAACCTAAAGTCGAGACAAAAGAAGAATTAATTAATAGTATAAAAGAATGGATTCGTCTAGATAATGAAATCACGCGCATGAATAAAGATGTCAAAGAACTCAAAATCAAACAAAAAAATATGACTCAAACATTAGTTTCTGTTATGAAAACAAACTCTTTGGATTGTTTCGACATCAATGGAGGTCGCATATTATATAAAAAAAGCAAAATCAAGAAACCTATTAATGCAAAAATGTTAGTATCTACATTAAAAAATTATTATGCCGATAACCCTTCTATTGCTGAAGATGTTACTAAGTTTGTTCTCAGTAATCGAGAAGATGTTATTAAAGAAACTATTCGACGCAAATTAGACAAATAAAATTATTAGTATTTAAATAAATACATTTTATTTAAATATGTACCACGACCGTGAATCGTCAGATGAAGATAACTATTTGCATATGAATGAAGACAATACAACTCTAAATAATGATGTAGAACATTTATATAAATCATTGAATATATTTAATACTCTTGTATATGGTGGTTTAAACTATTTAGAAGCTGAATTGACAACTCTCTTTATGGATTTGAAAAATAATCCTATTAATCGAGAAATACATATTTGCGCTTATCATTTGAATATATCTCTTCATTGTCCTTTTATACAATATCTATTATATAAACCACATCATACTACAAATCCTGAAAATAATAAATCTTCTTCTAATTTCTCGAAATATGACCCAACAAAAAATGATTTTATATTTCCTCATTTTCTTTATAAATCAGAACAGGATATATTGATGAAATCAATGACTACTATAGACGTTTTATGTCAATCATTCTATAAAGAAACACAATATGAATACAAAGGATATTTGTCTGATGGAAATGATATTTATATGTTCTTTGACTGTAGTCATATGAAATTAGATACATTAAAAATGACGAGAGCTAATGACTTATGGTTAGTTTGTATGGATGAAATAATTAATCACCGAAAAGTTTGCGAATTTAATATTCATATTTCTGTATATGATTTATTTCATAAATATGAAAATTTTACATATTTAACTGATGAATCAGGAGAACTTTACGAAATGCCTATTGTAGCATACAAGAGTTGTGTTATTAATAAATTAGATTTTATTTCAACATTTGGGATTTCCACATTACCTACCGGCATTTTTGGTAATCATTATTATTTTACAGAATATAATTCTGCTATTCAGAAATATGATAAAGACCAAAATGTTGGATTAATTAGATGTATCTTATTTTTAGGTAAAATGAAAGTCGTTCTTAATTTACTTGATGATACAACTGATTCTTCTGATACAATAAATCAATTAAAAAATGTATATAATAACGATAAACTTGCACAATTAAAATTACGCATCAGTGATTATGACTCTAATTGGTGTCTATCATATAATAGTATATATGTAGGTCAAATAGAATTAGACGATGGTTCTATAATGACAGATACTCCAATATGGGTAGTTAAGAAACAACATCAATATCACATTATGTCTACACATATCATAAAAGTTTTTCCGGTTGATTTGAAAAATAAACAGTTTAATACATATATTATGTGAAATAATTATGATATATACTATTATTATTATGTCTAAAATGAGTAGTTTGTTAACTTATTTCATAGTTATAATGACCATTATTTGGGGTATATATTATGTTTTATTATTTTATGGTTATGAACAAGCATTAATATTTTTACAAGTATATACTATTTATTATATATTCCTCTTTATAACAGTGTTTTTTGCAATTATTTTTAACTCTTATACTGGCGGTGATGACGAAACAAGTATGTGTTATTCATATCAAACGCAAAATACGGCGGATACAAATAATACAGTTACACAACCTCTCAATGTAATTCCTACAAAACAAGTAGTTATTGTAGATGAATAAAATATAACAAAATATATTATTATCCGTCTTTAAATTATAGTTCGATTCATTATAATAAAATTGAATTAAAGTTATTATAATAAATAACAATAAGCTGAATCATAATGGAACGCAAATTAAATATCAAAGTTGAACAATATCTATCTTCATTCAAAGATTCCATTCGTGACAAAGTCACCGAAATGCATCTAGAAGATACTAGCAAAATTAAAGCAGAAAATCTACTTGAGTTTATATATAATTATGAACGTTTAGTCATCGACAAAGATGACTTGACTAATCGTAAAAGAATTAAAAATGTCGTCCCGTTCTTTGAACGTTGTTCTTCAAAACGCGCAAATAATGAACAATGTTCTCGCAGAAAAAAAGACGGATTTGATTATTGCGGCACGCATATAAAAGGCACTCCTCACGGAATAATGACTATGACTAACGGCACCCCTGATGAACCTACAACGCAAAAATTAGAAGTTTGGGCACAAGATATTCAAGGTATTGTTTATTATTTGGATAAAAATAGAAACGTCTATCAGACAGAAGATATTGTAAGTAATAGCGTAACACCGAAAATAATCGCAAAATATATTAAATCTGGTTCGGATGAATATCATATTCCTGACTTTGGTATTTGATTTATTATTTATTATTTATCATTTATCATTTGGTTTGAATGTTTATTTCATATATTATTATGAAATAAACCTACACAACCTATATTTTTTATTATATTATAATTAATTAAAATACTTTTTTACTAAAATTACATCTTCATTATTTTGGATTTGTTGGTGTAGGCATATAATACGTCGGGATTTTAATTTCCTTTACTATATTCTTTGTATTCTCGTAAATCCTAATTTAAACTTGAAATCTACATTATTAAATACATTATCACCAGCGATATACATTTCTAATGAAATATTACTATTAAATGAACCAATTAATTGATTAAAATCTACATAATCGCACCAGTTAATAGATTTGAATTTACTATTAACACCATTAAAAGACGAAGGATTATCCCACTTACAAAATGGCGTTTGTTCATTATAAAGGAACGGATCATACTTATTTCCAACACCATCTAAAAATAATAAATAAATAGCAAACCCTTTATCGTCAGAGTTCATAAAGTTCCAACAATTCATATCAAAGTTTATCTGCCACCTCGTAGAAGTATATCCGCTTAGAGGATTGTCAGCAAAAAATTGTTGAGGAAGAGCAATATTTGTTGAAAATACATTTTGGAATACTTGACTTCCTGCCGTATAAGACCAAGTTCCTTGTTCAAATTGATTTAAACAAATAGGCAACGCTTGTCCATAAGAATCCAAATTAAAAGCGTTTAACCAAATATAACCAATACTATTAAGAATTATACTACCACCAGTATCATTTAATGCCAAACCAGTATCAGTATTTAAAGAACTACAATTATCCAAAGAAAATCCATTTACATTCATAGGTGTGTTTATTATAAGACTTTGTATAGTTGTTGTCCCACCAATATTATTTGGAGATATAGTAATATTACCATTTGGAGCAGTCAAATTAACATTTCCATTATAACGACTCTCTACATTAATATCTCCATTATTACATATTAAATTAATATAACTTCCAGCGTCAAATTGTAGTCCTTGACAAATGGTATAAATATCTGGAGCATTAAATGTTAAAATACCAGTAGAAGTTATATTATTAGTTCCAGCACTATTCAAATTAATATTTCCAATTTGTCCTCCGCTTCCAGTTCCGTCAAATGTCGTCAAATTAATATCTTGTGAATAAGAAGTAAGTGTTATATTATTTTGGGCTTCTAAGTTAATATATTGATTTCTTGCTGTTAATTGAAAATAATCCATAGTAGCAATTAATCCTCCACCATTAGAAGTAAAATTCATATCACTTTGTGATTCTAAATTAATAGAACCGAACTGTGCATATAAATTAATATCAGAACTATTTGTTCCATCTCCTAACGTTAAATTAACACCTGCATTAACACTCTCTAAAGTAATAATATCATCTGCTAATAAATTGATATTTTTTGTTGATTTTAGATTAATATCCGCGGCGTTTGTTATCAATTCAATAATACCATTATAAGAAGTCAAACTGATTTTATCGCCAGAAGATATATCCATAATTCCAGTAACACCATTATTACTTATTGATATGTTTAAACTCGTATCAAGATTTATATCATCATAAGATGTAAGAATAATTTTGCCTGTTTGAGACGACAAACTCAAATCATATCCTATATCAGACGAAACCGTATTTGTTAATATATTTTTTGTTGTAAAAGTTGAAGTTGAAGGTTTATAATTTAATGCAGATACAGATTTATCAATATATAGTTGTTCTTCATTTCCGGTATCTAATACAAATGTTGGATAAAATGAATCATTACTTACTATAGGTCCAGGTTCAATAATATTTATTGTATCCGCGTTTGGATTAGACGGGCCTGTGGCACCTGTATCACCTTTTGCACCTGTGGAACCTGTGGCACCTGTGGAACCTGTGGCACCTCTGGCACCGGTGGAACCTGTATCACCTTTTGCACCTGTGGAACCTGTGGCACCTCTGGCACCTCTGGCACCGGTGGAACCTGTATCACCTTTTGCACCTGTGGAACCTGTAGCACCTGTGGAACCTGTAGCACCGGTTGCACCAATCTCTCCATTTACATATTTTTCATCATTTATATAAAACCCTTCAAACGGACCTGTAGCGGTATATAATTTTATTGAATTAGACGAATTAATCATCAAGTTATTTGTATTTGTATCAGTTGTAATACTATTATTAGTATCAGAAATATTCATTGCATTATTAAACTTAATAGCATTATTAGATGTAATATTTAAATCTGATTCAACATCGAATCCTTCCGGTTTAGTTGTTATCATACTATATGGACCAAGTATTAATTCATAGTCGCCTGGCAATTCACTATTCAAAATAGTAATTTGTTTAGAAACAGCTAAATTAGTATCAGTACCTCCACGAGTTTGGTCATTTAATGAACCAATACGTGAAAATATATTTTTTGTAATTATTAATGAATTACCAATATTATATCTTTGCGTAATAAATGAATTATTATTATCCATAATAATAATACATATTATTATTAATAAATATTTATTGATATTTATTGATATATTTATTTTATATGAAATTGTACTAATATTCATAGAAATAGCATGTAATATTTTGGATAATATCATTTTATATACACTAATATCAAAAGGTAAAATAAAGAACCATTATAAACTCATTGAAGTTTAGATTAACATTTTTTCATACACGTTCTCGTATTTTCTAATTAATATATTAGATGATGCCAAATTGGAATTACACAATATTATTCAATATCCATTTGACTTTATCCTTCCAGAAAATATTTTCATATCTTATAGAAAAGCGCATGAAATATGTGAAGAGTTTGGATTACATTTTGATTTTAAAGACA
>Ga0247840_10000162_pt1 | contig 131463 bp, 112 predicted proteins | sample LaCruzMarch2015__FD_192404 | JGI IMG/M metagenome (GOLD analysis project Ga0247840, IMG submission 192404) | Freshwater microbial communities from meromictic Lake La Cruz, Castile-La Mancha, Spain - LaCruzMarch2015_17m | ecosystem: Environmental > Aquatic > Freshwater > Lake | place: Spain... | reverse complement strand
TATAACAATAAGAGGGCTATACCTCGGAAGAATTCCCGTCTGAATGTAACCGGAGGTTACCCTTGAACAATAAGAGGGCTATACCTCGGAAGAATTCCCGTCTGAATGTAACCGGAGGTTACCCTTGCAACGTGGATTCGTTCGGACATTCCATTGGATTGCCCCAATTATTGGCCAAGGCGGGTTATAAATATTACGTGTACATGCGGCCGCATGCCCATGAATTGGACTTGCCCTTGCTGTTCTGGTGGAAAGGCCGTGATGGCGCCCGGGTGTTAACCTGGCGGATTTCTACTAATTACAGCCAAGGACCGGATTCAACGCCCGAGGAACTTGAGGCATTGATCAAATCGTCGGATAAGGACTGTTTCGCCCCCGGATTCAACGATGGGCTGTTTTTTTTAGGGGTGGGCAATCATGGCGGCGGGCCCACAAAAAAACAAATCGAAAAAATTTTGGAATTGCAACAAAAACAAGACCAATCCTTGCCTGTTTTACAGTTCAGCACGATCGGGCGCTTTTTTCAAGCCATCGAGGCGGCGGAGGCGTTCGCGCAAGTGCCGATCGTGGAGAAAGAATTGTTGCATCATGCGACCGGCTGTTATGCGGCCATGGGCGCCATGAAGCAATGGAACCGCCGGGCCGAACAAAGCCTGGCCGAAGCTGAGACATTAGGCGTAATGGCAAATCAGCTGATCAGGTCGGGTTATCCCGAACAACGCCTTGAGGAAGCGTGGTGGTCTTTGTTGTTCAACCAATTTCACGACATTCTGGCGGGGACCTGCATTGAATCCACTTACCAGCAAGCGCGGGACAGCATCGGCGGCGTATGCGATTTGTCGCAAAAAATGTCAATCCAGGCCGCTTTCAGCATCGCGCGCCAAGTAAACACGAGCGCCTATAAGGGCAACGTGTTGTTTGTCGTCAATTCGTTGCCGTGGATCCGTAAAACAATTGTCCAGCTTGATACGTTTACTAGTCCACCGGAGATGGGCCATATTACGCATTTGGAAAGCCCGACCGGTCAAAGATATCAAATCCAATGGTTAAATGCCGAGGCTTCGTTCGGCCCATATCTTTGCCTTTGGCAAAAAATGACGGCCGTCGTTGATCTGCCCGCTTGCGGATACGAGGTGTTTTCAATGATCCATAATGATGCCGGTAAATCCGCTAATGAGACCTTGACGCATAAATGGGGCATTGATGCCAAGCCGGGGGGAATTCCGGGATTATATGTGAATGGCGTCAATCTGCTGCAAAAACCGGCCGCGCTCGTTGTGATTGATGATCAGGCGGATACGTGGGGGCATAATTGTTTTGCATATCGCGCCGAACTGGGGCGACCGCATTTACAATCAACCGTCATGCTTGAAGATGGGCCGGTCTGCCGGATGATTCGGCAACGCTTTGCCTGGCATAATTCAGTCATAGAGTTATTTATAACGCAATATAAGGATATCCCGGGACTGATGCTGCGCTTCAGGATCAATTGGCAGGAGCAGAAACAGCGCTTGATGCTGGAAATTCCGACCAATCTTAAAAACGTAAAGTTGATTGCCCGGGTAGCCGGCGCGGTAGTTTGCCGCGAGGCCACGGGATCGGAAGAACCCATGCAGGAATGGGTTGCCATGGAGGGCGCCATCAATGCGAATTGTTATTCGGTGGGGATTATCCAGGATGCCGTATATAATTATAATTGCCTGCAAGGTCTTTTCCGGACGACACTGGTTCGGTCCGCTTACTATGTGCATCACGATCCGATAAAAATCACCGCCGATTCATCCAATCCCTATCTTGATCAAGGCTGGCAGGAGAAACGGCTATGGCTTGTCTGGGGCAAGGACACGCACGCCGCCTTGGGAATCGAGCGTTTATCGGCTGAATTTATGGCGGAGCCGATGTGCAAGCTGGATTCGATCCATGGCGGCATGTTGCCGCCGGAAGCTTCTTTCCTGAGAGTAAAACCGGAATCAATCATAGTAACGGCAATAAAAAAATCATTGGATGGGGAAGACCATATCATCAGGCTCCAGGAAATGAGGGGGTGCAAAGTAACAGCCATAATAGAGATGCCCCTGCGTTCGCAAAAGTTTGAAACATGCTTTGCGCCATGGGAAATTAAAACAATCAAGATCGGGGATGGGCCGGCAGGAGGGATAGTGGAGATGGATATAACCGAAACGACCGCATTAAAAAGGCTGTCGGCATATCCGCTGCCCGCCACGAATTAGAATATAACCACGACTTCCGCAAAACTTTAGGAGGAACAAATATCATGAAAATTAGCCGAGTGGTTTTTCGGGATGCCAACCGGGTAAAGCGCAAGGACGGCGATTTGATTCTTCCTTTGCAGCCGGAAACGCCGGCTGTCCATGTATTCCGGATTTTAGTGATGGCGCTCGCGCTTATGGGCGGGGGTTGGGGGATAACCGGCGGGACCGGGTATGCGGCTACCAATGGAAGCGACTTGACGGCGGCGCCTGTGGCAGCCCGACCTCCTGATACGGAGAAAGGGATCCTGTTGAACATGCCCCTGGATGAAGGAACGGGAACGAACATCATGGACCGTTCCCCGGCTGCCCGCATATTCCGGGTACCGGGCAAGGCGCATTGGGAGTCAAATCCGCCGGTTCTATTTTTCGAGGGCAGTGACGGCCGCATTGCGATCCCGCCGGCCGGCCTGAGCGCGCGGAATATCTCACTCGCGTTCTGGGCCAAGCCCGAGACGCCGCGTTCTGCGACCATGGTCGGCGTGATGCGTGGTCCCAGCGGCAACGGTTATAACCACGGTTGGGTGATCTATGGCGAGCCACAGGCCGGAATATTGCAAGTTCATTTTGACGTAAAATGGAGCGGATCCGGCGAGGGGTCGTCCAGCTATTCTTTCGGCACGGTGTTTCCGGACCGCTACACTCATCTGGCGGTGACCTACGATCATCAGGCCATTGTGTTGTACAAGAACGGCCAACGGATCCTGTCCACTCCCGCAACCAACGACATCTTGTATGCCGACACCCTGGACATGCTCGTTGGCCGCGGCCACATGAGCACCACGCTGGGTTGGCGCGGGATTCTGGCCGACGTCAAATTATATGACCGCGCGCTGTCATCCAACGAGGTGGCGGCCCTGGCCGCGGATAAAAAATTCACCGCGGTCCGGCTGGACACGGCGCGGGTCATAACCTATCCCACCGAATATCCCGAGGATCAACTGATAATCCCGGATTTCAACCTGTGCGGCAATCTGGTTCAGAACCCGTCCTTTGAGTCGGGTTTGCATGATTGGCACGGCGATATCCGCCTTTGGCAGTGGATCAATCCGGAGCCTTATTACGAAATTGACGAACATGAGGCGCATACCGGAAACCGCAGTTTGAAATTGCGGCACTTCGCCTCCGAGCCGGCACAGCCCATAGCCATCGTCTCGTTTCCCGCGCCCATGATAACAGGCGACCGGTACACGTTTAGTTTCTATGCCAAGGGTGCGGCCAACGCCATGATTAGGCCCTGGATTTGGACGGGGCAATGGGGACGCTTTCCCAAGTTGGATGCCGTTAGCTGTCCGGCGCCGGCGCAGGAATGGAAGCGTTATGCCTTCACGTTCGAGGCGCCGAACAATGCCGCCGCAGTGGCCATCGGCTGGGATATGAAAGCGTCAAATGCCATGGCTTGGATTGACGACATCCAACTTGAGCCGGGAACCAATGCCACGCCGTTTATCATGAAGCCAGCCAGCATGGACCTGGTCACCAAACACTTTGACAATTTGTTCCAGCCCGGTGAAGAGATCGGCGCCCGGCTCGTCATAAGGGGACCGAAAGAAACGGACGGGAAGGTGCGCTTGGAAACGCGCGATTTCACGGATGAGATCGTCTCCCGAGGGGACTATCCGTTCCGGTTGGACGGCGCCGGGCGCGCCGAGATTGCCGTGCCGTTTGAAAAGCAGGGCGGTCTGCCTTGCGGACTGTACGTCCTGCGCGCCGACCTGGAATTGGCTGATGGTTTCAAGGACTATGATTACTTCCGGGTCGGGGTCATACGGTATCTGGCCAACACCCATAAGCATAAAAATATGTTTGCCTGTTATTTCCAGCCGTCGCCGTTGCCGGATCCCGAGACCGGCGCGCGCAAAATGATGGAACTGGGTTTTGGCGCATTTCGCGGCCTGGACCAGGAAACGCCTACCAAGGAAGTGTATGCTTTGTACGCGCGTTATGGCATCAAGGTATTTCCCGGGGCATTCCATCATGGGGAATCATCAACCGGTCCTTACGGCGTCACGCCCCCTCTAACCGGGAGGACATATATAGATCCAGCCCTCAACCCGGACGTGGTTTTTTCAAACACCTATGTCTTCGTCAAGGACCGTCCCTGGGCGACGGAATGGATTTTATGTAATGAGCCCTCCGACCAGATGACGGAACGCCCCGAACAATTGAAGACATTTATGCGGTACCAGCGGGCCGCGGCCGAGGGAATCAAGAAAGCCAATCCGGCGGCCAAGGTCGTGAGCATGCCGCCGTGTAACATGTGGCCGGACGGCGGCATTCGGCTGGTGGACGCCTTCTGCAAGGAAGGCATGCTGAAATTCGTGGATATCGTGGCAATCCATCCGTACCGGGAGTCGCCGAATGGTTTTGACCGTGACATCAACCTGTTCCTGGAAATGCTCGACCGCCACGGGTTTAAGGGCGACGTCTGGTTTGATGAAGGGATTAATTACCAGCCGTATCGCCTTCCCGCCTACGGCCTGGAAGTGACCCGGTTCAACGATTTCTATCGGTTGGGCGCCTGGTCATACGACCTGAGCCTGGGCGAACAGATATCGGCGGCCTACACCGCGCGCATGTATCTGCAGGCGTTTAAATACGGGAACCGGGTCAAGATGTTCTGCGATACCATCAGTTTCCACTTCATGGACCTGGCGCGCACCTACCGGCTTGCGTTTTGGGTCTATAACGCGTTGGGCAATATCCTGGGCAACGCCGACTTTGTCCAGGATATAGAGGTCAACGACGCTGTCTGCGGGTACCTGTTCCGGGATGAGCGGGACCGGCCCGTGGCCGTGTTCTGGAACGTGGACAAGGAAGTGGATGACGGCCTCAGGAACCCGGCCCTCCTGTCCCTGCCGTTCAAGGCGGCGCAGAACCATGAACCTTCCAGCGCTGACGAGGTGGAACTGCTCAGCATGGTCGGCGCGCCCCTCAAAGTTGCCTCGATGGACCTGATTCCGGTCACGCGTTTCCCGTTTTTCGTGCGTGGCCGGGTGGGAAGTATGCCCGCATTCGGCGAGAAACTGGCCAAAATCAAGGCCGATGGTTCCCGTACGCTGGTCGATCTGCGGTTGAAACCCATGAATGAAAAAGCCATGAAGGTTGTGGTGGAAAATCGCACCACGCGTCCTTTGGAGGGCAAATTGGAAGCGGAGTTGGGCGGCAGTAAAGTGGTCAAGGATGACGTAAGCCTGGCGCCGAAACGGGAGGCGGTCATTCCCGTGCCGTTGCCGACTCCCCTGAAGTCCTTTGACCAGGTCAAGGCACGGGTGAGTTGTTTGATCCGCGGCGAAAAGGAACCTCAAACCCACGAGGAATCCTTCGATGTCTTATTCTGCCAAAAAGTGGACCAGCCGATAATTGCCGATGGCGACCTGTCGGATTGGCCGGCCGGGTCGGGGCTTCCCCTGCCGTTGAATTTCATTGAGTGGGTAATTGGCCGTCAAGAATCGCCTGATGCGGTTGCCAAATATTCCACCGGCGTGCCGTGGAAAGGCACGAATGATTTGTCCGCGGTTATTTATACGGCGTGGGATCGCGATCATTTCTATCTTGCGCTGGACGTGCGGGACGACGTGGTATGGCCCGGTGCCAACCCCCGGGAATGCTGGAAGGATGATAGTGTGCAGGTTTATTTTGACTGCTGGGCGGACGCCCGGAACCGGGCAATGCAGGGCTATGATAACAATGATTACGTCTACACGATGACGATGGCTACCAATGGGCCGGTGGTGTATCGGGAACTGACGCCGGAATGGCAGTTGTGTTTTCTGGAAAAGGGGATAACCCGTGAAGTTCAAGCCGGATTCCGCAAAACCGATCACGGCTGCGTGTACGAACTGATCTTTCCGGCAAAACAACTGGCGCCGCTGGAACTCCAGGCCGGCCGCGCGTTTGGGTTTGCCCTGCTCATCAACGATAACGACCGTGATTTCCGCAAGCGCGGACTGACCCTGACGCCCGCCGGCACGGAACCCTATCGGCGCCCGGATTTGTGGCCGTTGATGATCTTGCAGGAGAAACAATAAAATTAATTCCAGCCGAAGTTTAGGTTGGAAGTTTCAGACAAGGAAGTAGAGCCATGCGACCATTAAAAATCTGGATTTGTGCGGGGTTGGCCTTGATTGCGCAAGGTATGTTTGCCACCAATTATTACGTGGTGGCATCGGGCTCAACGCCGACCCCGCCCTGGACCAACTGGGGATGGGCGCATACCAATCTGAGAGAAGTTGTTGCCCGCGCAGGGGACAACGACACGGTCTACGTGACAAACAACGCCACTTATTATCTCACAAACTCAGTTGCCGTGACATATGCCATCACAATACGAAGTTGGCGTCCGGATAGCGGGCTGGACCCGACCAATACGATCATTAACGGCAATTATCCCAATACGACCAACTACTGTTTCCGACTCTGGAATTCAGGTGCTGTGTTGGCCGGCTTGACGATCACGAACGGATGCAACTATTCGGGGAGCGGCGGTGGGATTTACATGTATCAGGGGATCATTACAAATTGTATCATTACGGGGAACCGTTCGTTTCGCACCGACGGCGAATACGGCGGCGGCGGCGTGTTTTTAGACAGTTGTGGTTCCTCGGCAAGCAGAGCAAGCATTTTTAATTGCCACATTATCGGTAATGTGGCTTCAAACGATGGCGGCGGCATTGGTTTTGAGGATGGATACGGGCCATTGCTGATCTCGGGGTGCGTGATTAGCGGCAACCGGGGGGTGAATGGTGGCGGGATGGGAGGGTATCGATTGAGAAATGGATTGTTTGTCACCAATTGCTTGATTTCGTCCAATATGGCAAGCGGCAACGGCGGAGTGTTCAGGTCGAGTTATGACTCCGCCGAATTCCGGAATTGCCTCATGATTGGAAACACAGCAAGTAGTGGTCAAGGGGGGCTTGATGTTAGGTCGGGTGTAGTTTTGCAAAATTGCCTGGTTGCCAATAATGTGTCCGGCTGGTATAGCGGAGGCCTGCAGGTTACCGGCGGGAAAGTGCTGAACTGCACCGTGGTCAGCAACCAGTGTCACGCCGACGCTAACGGCGGCGGGATGTATATAAATTCTGGTTCCCCACAGGTGGAAAACACCATTGTTTGGGGCAACATGAAAGGGGTGACAATCAACAACTGGAAGGTGGACGGCGGAACGCCATCATTTACCAATTGTTGCACAACGCCTACGGTGAATGCCTATGGCACTGGTAACATCACGGACGATCCGCTTTTTATGAGTCCCGGCGCGGGTAACTGGCGGCTGGCAGCCCGCTCGCCGTGCGTCAACACGGGAATCAACCAGAATTGGATGATTGGCACGATTGATCTTGACGGGCGAGTTCGCATCCGTTACGGAAGGGTTGACATGGGGACGTATGAGAATATCCGCAGTGCCACAATCTACACTGTCCGCTGATAAGAAATCGCTTTTCGGGTGACACAACGCGCCAAATCAAGGATGATAATATGACAGACGAATATGCAAACCAGCCTCCCATAAGTGAATGGAAGTTCATCGAACTGCTCAAATCCCCGCTGCACACAAAGACAACATGGAAGCGTTTTAAAAAAAACAAAAATGAGGTAAATCTTAAAAACGGGGTTTCGCTTGAGTTCAGATTCCCGGATCCCGCCGGAAAACTCGCCACTATTTATGATGATTTCAAAATATTTCTTCAGGCCGGAAATATTGGCACAAACGGTCCATACAAAATAATCACCGCTATCGCCCCAACGGCATGTTTTGAGGAATATATAATTGAGGCCGGCGAAAATTCATGCCGGCTCCTCGCCAACGATACCGAGGGAATACGCCGCGCGCTGGTGTTCCTTGAAGACCGGATAACAAGCACGGGCGGTCCCTTCCTTGCTTTGGGTAAATCCCAAAGAAAACCTTTCATAAAGACCAGGATATCAAGGTGTTTCTTCGGTCCGATTAAGCGCCCCCCGATGAACCGCGACGAATTGATGGACGACGTCAATTATTACCCCGACGAATACCTTAACCGGCTCGTCCATGAAGGAATAAACGGGCTCTGGCTGAGCATTGAATTCAAAGATATTTGTTCTTCAAGGTTCTTCCCCGGGCATGGCCGGGATGCTCAAAAACGACTTGAAAAACTCCGCCAGACCGTAATACAGTGCGCACGCTACGGAATAAAGATTTATATCTACTGCAATGAGCCGGTAGCGTTCGGCGCTGCTCATTCCATGCTGCCGGTTTCCAGTATGGAAAAAAATCCTTGTTTCGCGGGTCATGGCGAAGACGGGGGAAATTATTTCTGCACGTCCTCCAGGGAAGGCCGGGAATACCTGGAAGAATGCACCCACTTTATTTTCTCCAATGTCCCCGGCCTCGGGGGCATGATATGCATCACCCACGGGGAATCGCCGACAAATTGTTATTCCTACGCCCATAATTTCAACAACAACAACTGTCCCCGCTGTTCAAAAAGGAAACCATGGGAAGTATACCATGACACCCTTTTGGCAATGGCCAGGGGGATAAAAAAAGCCGCCCCGGAAGCAGAATTTATTTCCTGGCTTTACACTCCAACTTTAACGGACGACAACAGTTCATCGGCGGAAGAAAAAAAAGAAGTGCTAAGACAGATTGCGGCGCATACCCCGAAAGACGTGGTAATGCAGTTGAACTTTGAATCCAACGGCAAAGTCAGGCAGCTTGGCAGGGAATTCATTGCCTATGATTACTGGCTCGCATGGCCGGGGCCCAGCGATCACTTCGCCGACTGCGCCGCCAATGCAATAAAAGCTGGGGCCCGCGCCTCCGCTAAAATCCAGGTGGGATGCTCGCATGAAAACGCCACCATCCCGTTCATGCCCGTGCCGGGCAGTCTTTACAGGAAATATCATGCCATGCAAGAACTCGGGGTGAGTTCCGTGATGCAGTGCTGGTATTTCGGCAATTACCCCGGGCTGATGAACAAAACCGCGGGGGAGCTTTCTTTCCTGCCCTTGGCCAAAAGGGAAAACGAATTTCTGGAAAACCTCGCCAAAATAGATTGGCCGGGTAATCACAAAAAAGTCGGCCGGGCGTGGAAATATTTCATGAAAGGTTATTCTAATTTCCCGATAGCGCTTTCCTTCACGTGGTTCGGCCCGCTTCACTGTTCAATCGTCTGGCCGCTGCACCTCTTCCCGGTTGACCAGCCCATGGCGCCGAGCTGGCAATTCGGTTTTCCCGACAGCGGGGACAGGATCGGCGAGTGTGTTTGCTTCAACCATTCCCTTGACGACATCCTCACGCTGCTCGGCCGGATGGACAATTATTGGCAAAAGGGAATCGCAATCCTCTCGGGCATTGAAAAGGATTACGCTTTCAACAACGACCGGCAAATGGATATAATTCTCTGCAAAGCCATCGGGCTGCAGATAAGGAGCGCCAGGAACATTTTCAATTTCTACGACCTGAGAGAAAAACTCCCCTTCCGGAAGAAAAATAAACAGCTTGAATCCCTGGAAAAGATGGAATCCATCGTTCATGAGGAAATTGAGAACTGCGGTGAAATGATGCAATTGTGCGCCAGGGACCCGCGCCTGGGTTTTCATTCCGAGGCGGAAGGCTACAAATTCTTCCCTGTCAAACTCGCATGGCGGGCCGGTTTACTCAAGAAACTTCTTGAGAATGATTTTCCGAAGGTGCGTTCCGACATCAAAAAAGGAAACAAATTATTCTCCGAATACACCGGAACTGCGCCGAAGGGTAAATCCTATTATTGCGGCAAGAATCAGGATGAAGCGCCGATTGAGATATTTGATGACGGCGCCGGTTCATGGAAAGCATGGAATGACGGGAAAAAACTCTGTTTTGAAGTAAAATGGACCCCAAAAAGCCGGGGAAATGAAACAATAAAAATAGACATGGAACCGCGACGCCTCTGGCCCTTCATAAGATTTGAAATTTCATCCGATGGCAGGAAATCCCATTACCGCCCGTGTTCACAGGAAGCGATCAAATGGAACGGCAGCGCAGGGAAATCAGGCCAATTTATCATTTCCACATTTTCAATACCCTTCAAAACAATTCCATGGTATGACGGCACAAGACCATTGCGGATGAACATATACCAAACAGATGCCGACCGCCATCAATATCTATGCGGCTGGATAAAACAGAATCCTCTGAAATCAAGGCTTTTGTTCGACACTCATAACAGCGCGGATTTAGGCTGGCTTTTTTGCCGGGCATCTGGAAGGTTTAAGCCGCGGCGGGCTTGGATTTCCACACCCGGGCCGATTCAATGACAAGGAGAAGCGCCAGCAGGAGCAGAACGGCGGCAATAATTCCGATCAGGGAAAGACGATACTCTGCGATCAGCAGGCCCAGCGCCCAGACCGTCATCAAAATCATGAAGGCCATCGGCAAAAAAACGAACATTGTTCGTTTTCCGTTCTGCTTCAGCCAGACCATAATGACCAGCAAGGCAAGTCCGGCCAAGAGCTGATTGGTCGCCCCGAAGACCGGCCAGATGGCTTTCCAGGCGGGGATAGGATTGCCGTGAATATCCTTGAGCGTTATTAACACAAACACCAGCGGCAAAACAAGCGTGACCGCCGTTGAAAAATAACGGACCCATCCGCCGCGGAGATTAAAGAATTCCTCAAAGATATAGCGTCCCAGCCGGGTGGCGGTATCAAGCGTGGTAAGAATGAAAGTCGAAAGAGCCAGCAGACCGAAGGAAAACCCGAGTTTGGCCGGAATGCCGAGCACTCCCATGAATTTCGCCATGCCGTTGCCGTAAATTGTCAGCGGCGCCTTTTTAACGAACTCACTGTCCAACGGCAGCATAGCCACCACCAGCAGGGCCATCACGGCCACTATTCCTTCCACCAGCATGCCGCCATAGCCTATTTTAAAAGCGTCTTTTTCCTTGTCAATCTGCTTGGCCGTGGTGCCGGAAGCCACCAGGGCATGAAATCCGGAACACGCGCCGCAGGCAATTGTAATGAACAGGATCGGGGCGAGCGGACCAAGCTGCTGATCGTGCCAGGACTTAATGGCCGGATATTGCACCGCAAACCCGCACAGGAGAATGCCAAAAAATCCGCCCAGCACGGAGGCATAAAGTAAAAACGAGGAAAGATAGTCGCGCGGCTGAAGCAGGATCCAGACCGGAGCCGTTGAAGCGATGAAACAATAAACGATAAGAAGAATACTCCACGCTTTTTTGGGATCATATCCCATTTGCCCGCTGAACAAAGTCGCCGGAATCGGCAATAACTGGCCCAGCCACACAACTACAAAAACCAGCGGCACAAAAATCAACGAGGCAAAAGGAACCGACATCTTCAGGCGATAGACCGCAACTCCAAAGCCCAGCGCCAGCACTATAAAACCGATGGAAGAGGACGCAACCCCCCCGTCGCTGACAAACGTTTCCGCCGTCAAATCAGTAAAAACAATCAGCACATAAATAAGCGCCAGCCAGGTAAACATGAGCAGCAGTCTGAATGCCAGCGGCGACATTGAGTCGCGCGCGATCTGCGCCAGCGAGTGGCCGCTGTGTCTTATGGAGGCCATCAGGACTGAAAAGTCCTGCACACCGCCGATAAAAATCGCCCCGATCAGCACCCATAAAAGCGCCGGCAGCCAGCCAAAGGCCAGCGAGGCAATAATGGGGCCGACAATCGGACCGGCGCCGGCGATGGAAGAAAAGTGATGCCCGAATAATACCGCCGGATGGGCGGGAATCCAGTCCATGCCGTCATACTCGGTATGGCTCGGAGTCGGTTTTGTGTTGTTGACTCCGAGCCGCCGCTCCAGGAAACGCCCGTAAAAAAAATAGGCGGCGGCAAAAAATGCAATCGCAATTAGGAAGATTATCGTCAACATGGTTTCAAATCTTTTATGTCATTCCCGCGAAAGCGGGAATCCAGTGTATCCGTGTTTGTTCTGATTCTGGATTCCCGATTAAATCGGGAATGACAGTCACACGGAGCGCGTCCCTCGGCTTCACGCAGGTTGTTTTTTCCTCGGTTGTGGAGGGCCATGCTTCGTCATGGCCGATCTTCACTCCTTCATCAACGGCAATTTCGGCTTTGGCAGACCGCGAACCAGCCGGTCAAGCCTTACGGCTTTGTTCGTCCGCATGCTTATATTGGCGGCCGTGCCGATGAGAACACTCATTGCGCCGCTGGCATAGTTTGCCGCCCGCATGAGTTTATCCTTGGTCTGATGCGATGAAAACAGGTCTTTCATAAGCGCGTCATCGCCGCCGCCGTGTCCGCCCTTGCCGAACTTGGTCGGAATGCTTATTGCCGGTTTGAAATGCGGATAGACGCGGATGAAGTCGCCATGCGGAATGGAATCAGGCGTCTTATCGCCGCCGCCTATTGAGCCACCGATATGGTCAAACTCCAGCCGGCCTTTCGTGCCATTGAAGGCGAAATGATAACCTTCCCACGGCGTGAAGGCATTGAGGGAATAAGAAAGAAAAGCTCCCGAATCATAACGGACAACAAGGTTCATGGTGTCCTCAATGTCAATCCCCCTGCCAAAAACACAGCGGTCGCGGATATAACCATCATATTTTTCGCAGGCCAGATACATTTCGTTGCAAGGTTTGTCCTTTTTAAGATCAAAGAAAAAGTTGCATTTTTTCTGCAAGCGGCATTCCAGGCAGCGCTGGGCATGCCCTTTCAAGCCGAGTCGACCAGGCATGTCGCTTTGGGCCCCGTAGAAACGGCGCGCACCCATGGCAAAAACTTCCACCGGATTGGCGGATATGAACCAGTTGACCAGGTCAAAATGATGGGTGGCTTTATGAATCAATAAGCCGCCGGACGATTTCTTTTCGGCGTGCCAGCGGCGGAAATAGTCGGCGCCGTGGCTGACATCGAGCATCCAGCGCAAATCAACGGAAAGAATTTTGCCGATGACCCCGCTCATCAGCAGTTTTTTGACCTGCATCATCGGCGGCATATAGCGGCAGTTGAAGGTTACCATGATGCGCCGTCTGGTTTTATTCGCCGCATCAATGATCCGCTGGCATTTCTTTTCGTCAATCGTCATGGGCTTTTCGCTGACGACGTCACAGCCGAGTTGCATGGCGCGAATAATGTACTTATCGTGGGTTGAATCCTTGGAAGTGATTACAACCACATCCGGCTCCTGCTCCCTGATCATCCTGTCAAACTGCGTGTCAAGATAAACCGGAACAGAATGTCCTTTAAGTGTGCCGACGATTTCGCGGTTGCGCAGATCAAGCCGGCCGCGATTATTATCGCAGAGCCCGACCAGCTCGCATTCGGCGCGCAAGGTTTTGACCAGCGCCACAGTATAGCCCCAAGAACGGCCACCCACGCCTACCTGGACATATTTTTTTCGTTTTTGCATATTTTAGTCTTCTTTCTATGATGAATTATCTGTTTATTTTTTGAATTAGATTTTCAGGCAAGTTCAGGGCAGGCTGTAGCCGGCCTCGGTGAGGCCGGCCTGCCCGCCGAAGCGGCTTCAGCGCAGGCGGGTCCGGGGTCACCGACCCCGGCTACAACACCACAAGGAATCCTAATTGCCCTTTCCCCGGACCGATTCCGCGGCGCGGCGGACGCCCCGGATCATGGTTTTCACTTCCCGATCCGTGAGCATTGGATGCATGGGCAGATTGGTTTCCCGCTTGTAGAAGAAGGCATCGGCCTGGGGACACATATGCGCCTTATAGCCGAGTTTCCGGAAGCCGGTAAAATCATAGGTCGGCTGATAATGCTGAATACCCTGAACGCCTTCCTTATAATATAACTCATGCATGAAAGCGTCGCGGCTTGCGCCGAGCGCCTCCGCTTCCACGCAAAGGGTATAGAGATGATACGCATGGAAACAGCGTTTATCTTCGTACACCGGCGTAAGGCCCGGAATGCCCTTGATTCCTTTTGTTATCGCATGGGCGCAGGCGCGGCGCCGCGCAATGAACTTATCAACCTTGCGCAACTGGACGCGCCCGACAGCGGCTTGAATCTCGTTCATCCGGTAATTGATGCCCCAATGGCCGTTGACGTCATCAACATCAAAGTGCGATGGCAGCCAGTATTCTCTGCTCTTCTTCTGAATGCCGTATTCCTGCATCACGCGTTTGGCGTCATTTTCATGCCAATGGCGGATGTTCATGCAGCGGAGCATTTTGATGGCTTCCACATAACGGTCGTCATTGATTGTAATCATCCCGCCTTCGCCGCAAGTGGTGATATTTTTGAGAGAGTGGAAGGAGAAACAACCGGCCACCCCAAACGTGCCGGCATGCTTGCCATTGAACCGCGACCCCAAGGCGTGGGCGCAATCCTCCATGACCGGCAAATTATGTTTTTTGGCGATCTTCATAATGGCGTCCATATCACAGCATTGTCCGCCGTAATGAACCACGTAAATCGCCCTTGTTTTTGGGGTGATTTTCCGCTCAATGTCCTTCGGATCAATATTGAATGTCCGGGGGTCAATGTCGGCATAAACCGGCCGGGCATTTTCCTTTACAATAATCAGGCTGGTTGCCACAAAAGTGTTCGGGGTAACAATGACCTCGTCGCCCTTGCCGATATCGAGCATCTGCGTAACCACATGCATGGCAGTGGTGCAGTTGGTGACGGCAAACGCATGTTTGCATCCCACATAAGCCGCGAATTCCTTTTCAAACGCCTCTACCTGCGGGCCCATGGTCAGAGTGCCGCCTTTGAAAGCCGTTTTGACGGCGTCCAACTCCTCCTTGCCATATGGTGTGCCGCGGAAAATGTAACGCACTTTGATCGGCACCCCGTCCCCAAAATCATAACCTGCCGTGATGTTTGTCGCTTTTGCTTTTGCCATGTTTTTATCCTCCTTGAAACTTCCCCGATGAAGGGAATGGTTAATTAGTTACGCAAAAACCGTATCCATTGACTCTTGTTACGCCTGCCATTCCCGTGCCTGCCCGAGCTTGGCCAGGGCCGTATCTTCCTCATTCATAATTCGCGAGAATGACTAAAAAAAGATGCCAAGTCAATTTTTTTCCGCTCGCCAGCTAATAAATATTGCCATATTTGAAAAATGAGATATTGTAATAAATATAGTGCATTTGGAATCTATACGGAAAAAATAATGTCTCCGTGGCATATTTCATCCGCGAAGGAGATAAATAACCGTGCGTCATGTTTTTTGTTTCATTTTAACTGCCGGGGCAATCTTAACATTGGTTTACGGAGAGGAGACCACCATGCCAGCGACGCTGAGCGGAAAGAACATATTGATGATTATAGCATCTGAAAGGTTTCAGGATGAGGAATTTGCCCAGCCCTATAACCTTTTCACGAGACTCGGAGCAACGGTTAAATTGGCCTGTTCGCGCAAAGGAACAGTGAAAGGCATTTTCGGCCGGCAACTGACACCGGATTTCCTGATCGGCGCATGCAAGGCCGATGATTACGATGCCGTCGTCTTTATCGGCGGACCGGGGGCATCGGAATATTTCAATAATTCCGACGCCCACGCCCTTGCGCGCGACGCCGTATCCAAAGCCAAGGTGCTTGGAGCAATCTGCATTGCCCCGGTAACTCTTGCCAATGCCGGCGTATTAAAAGGTAAAAAGGCCACGGTCTTCCCTTCGGAACAAGACCAGCTTACCAGCCAGGGCGCCCGGTTCATTCAGCAAAATGTGGTTGCTGACGGAAAGATTGTAACCGCCGCCGGCCCGCAGGCGGCGCGGGAATTCGCCGAGACTTTGGCACGCTTGATCCAATAAACGGCTTATATGAAAAAAAAAACTTGCCAAACCATTGAAACAATTGAATCATTGGCTGCAAAGAAAGGAAATATCAGCATGAAAGGAAAATTCAGATTTTCGTTCGGACCCTGGAATATTCACGAAGGCGCCGATCCGTTTGGTCCCACTGTCCGCAAAAGTATTGCCTTTAACCGCAAACTGGCGCTTTACCGCAAACTTGGTTTTGGAGCAGTTCAATTCCATGATGACGATGCCGTCCCGGGACTCAATAAACTGACTCCCGAACAGATTCGCCGCCAAGCCCGGGCTGTGCGCGATAATTTACAGAAGCACGCTCTTGCAGCCGAATTCGTTGCGCCCCGCTTGTGGGAAGACCCGCGCACGATTGACGGCGCCTACACCTCCAACGATCCCGCGGCGCGCGCTTATGCCCGCGATCGTAGTCGCCGCACAATAGATATCGCCGAAGAACTTCAAACCAATCTTATCGTGCTCTGGCTTGCCCGCGAAGGCACCTACATCCGCGAAGCCAAGGATTCAAAGCGATCAACGGACCTGATCGTGGAAGCAATAAATGATATGCTCGCCTATAATCCGAACATCCGGATTGCCATTGAGCCAAAACCAAATGAGCCGATGGACCACACCTATATTCCGACCACCGGCCACGCCATTGCGCTTGCCGCACGGTGTTTGGATCCAAACCGGGTGGGCGTGAATATTGAAAGCGCGCATGCCATCCTGGCCGGTCTTGACCCTTCCGACGAAATGGGCTTCGCCCTTTCTTGCGGAAAATTATGGACCGTCCATCTCAACGACCAGAACGGGCTGAAATTTGACCAGGATAAATCGTTCGGCTCGGCTGATTTGAGACGGGCGTTTAACCAGGTGCGCATTCTTGATAAATACGGCTATGGATGCAGCGGCGAATGGATCGGATTGGACGTGAAGGCCATGCGCACTCAAAAAGATTCCGGCGCCACCCAACACCTTGTCAACAGCCGGGAAATATTTCTGCGTCTGTTGGACGTGGCCCGCAGCCTGAATGAAGGAAAAATAAGCGCCATGATTCGCGCCCGCGATTACGAATCATTGGATTTGCTCATCATGCGCGCCTTGCTGGGAAAACAGGGGAAAGAATAAATAAATCCCAGTCTGCAATTCTGATACGAGATAAGTCCATTGCTTGTAAAAAGCCCCCCACATTATATAACGCGGGGGAGCTTTCTTTCATATATAACTGGTTCTATTTTTTCTTGCCCTTGGACTTGGCTTTTTTCTTGGCGCTCTTTTTTGCAGGTTTGCAACCACATGTTTTACACATAAATTCACCCCCTTTTTCAGATTATTCTACGCCGGTCTTTCATAAATAACCAGATAATAATTTTTTTTTACCGGTTGGCGGGGAATAACCTTGGCTTCATCTTGATTTATTTTATCTATGATGATATATCTTCGTCAGTCGCCAAAGGTCCGAAATTATAAGGGGGTTTTGCTGTTATGGACAGCAAAAAGCTCGTAGAGAAGGTTGTCTTGACTATGCGCCATTTTTCAAAAAATTTTACATGGGGTGTTGCCGCGGCCAGTTATCAGCTTGAAGGCGCCGCCCAGGAAGACGGCAAAGGTCTTTCCGTATGGGATATGATGTGCCGCTGGCCAAATAAGGTTTGGCAAGGCAATACCGGAAATATATCGTGCGATCACTATCATCGTTATCGTGAAGACGCAAAACTGATGGGCCAAATCGGCGTGCAAGCCTACCGGCTTTCCATATCCTGGCCGCGTGTTATCCCCACGGGAACCGGCCCGATCAATCAAAAAGGACTGGATTTTTATGACCGGTTGATTGATGCCCTGCTGGCCAATAAAATCCAGCCGTGGGTCACGCTATTCCATTGGGATTACCCGTACGAGTTGTTCTGCCGGGGCGGATGGCTGAACGCGGAGAGTCCGAACTGGTTTGCAGAGTATACTGGGGTTATCGTCGACAAGCTTTCCGACCGGGTAAGGCACTGGATAACACTGAATGAACCGCAATGCTTTATTGGGCTTGGGCATCAGACCGGCATTCATGCGCCGGGATTGCAATTGGACTTTCCTGAAATATTACGGGCTGCTCATCATACATTGCTGGCGCACGGTAAAGCCGTGCAGGTTATTCGCGCCAAGTCAAAACAGAAGACCCTGGTAGGCTTTGCGCCGGTCGGAGCCGTCAAAGTCCCGGCCAGTTCAGAAAAACTTGATATAGCCGCAGCGCGCCGCCAGACATTTTCAATTACATCAAAGGATTGCTGGAACAACACCTGGTGGACTGATCCGGTTATTTTAGGCCATTATCCCGCCGACGGCTTGAAATTGTTCGAGAAGGAAATGCCGGGGATTGGCGCCGGTGATATGCGGACAATCTGCCAGCCCTTGGATTTCTACGGCGTTAATATCTATGCCGCCGAGACGGTTAAAGGGAAAAGGGGGAGCGGGAGCGAAAGCGTGCAGAGCGGCGACGGGCCGCCGCTGACGACCATGATTTGGGAGGTTACGCCAGCCGCGTTATACTGGGGACCGCGCTTCTTTTACGAGCGTTATAAATTGCCGGTTGTTGTAACCGAAAACGGCATGGCAGACTGCGATTGGGTGCATATGGACGACCGGGTTCACGATCCGCAACGGATTGATTTCATGCGCCGCTATCTGCTGGAATATCGCCGGGCGATAAAAGACGGCGTCAAAGGCATGGGATATTTTTACTGGTCGATCATGGATAATTTTGAATGGGCGTTTGGTTATCGCCAGAGATTCGGACTGGTATTTGTAGATTATAAGAACGGCAAACGTATTCCCAAGGATTCTGCCTCGTGGTACCGCAAGGTCATCAAAACCAACGGAGCCTGTCTTTGAACCTTTATTATTCTTAATCCGTTGGTTACTATTACAATCCGCATAGAAGGTTTGATGTTATATGAAAATCATCTGCACAACCAGCATACCATTTGCGGCGGAAGTTTTCGGACCGCTGGGTGAACTGCAGATATTGGATCCGCGCCAGATAACTTCCTCGGTCGTCAGGAATGCCGATATTTTAATTGCACGGTCCACCCTGAAAATCAACGCCGCCCTCCTTGAAGGCTCTAAGGTAAAATTTGCCGGCACCTGCACCATCGGGTATGACCATATGGACACCGCCTATCTGGAAAAATGCGGCATAACCTGGACCGCGGCGCCGGGATGCAACGCCAACAGCGTGGCTGAATATATAACGGCCGCCTTGCTTCATCTGGCGAAACGGCATGGCTTTCAACTACCGGACAAAACAATCGGTATAATCGGTGTCGGCAATGTCGGTGGTCTCGTTCTCAAAAAAGCCAAGGCGCTTGGTATGCGCGTCCTGTTAAACGATCCTCCGCTCTTTGAAGCGACCGGGGATTTGGCCTATCGTCCTCTTGATGAAGTGCTGGCCGAAGCCGATATTCTTACCCTGCACGTCCCGTTGACAAAAGCAGGAAAATATCCGACTTTTCACCTTACGGGAAATGAATTTTTCAGCCGGGTCAAGCACGGCTGTGTTTTTTTTAACGCCGCCCGGGGTCCCGTCATGGATTCGGAATCTTTCCTCCATGCCCGCTCAAAAGGTATTCTTAAACACGCGGTCATTGACTGCTGGGAAGGCGAACCGGCTTTTCGCCCGGACGTGATGGAATCGGCCGATATTGCCACGCCCCATATTGCCGGTTATTCGTATGAAGGAAGGGTGATGGGAACGGTGCATGTCTATCGCCAACTGTGTCAATTTCTTGGAATTGAACCGAAATTATCGTTGGACACATTGTTGCCGCCGCCGCCCGTGCCGGAAATACATTTTGACGCTTCCGGTCTCCCGGACGAGGAAGCGCTCGCGAATATCGTCGGCAAAATTTACGATATCACCGCCGACGATCGCCGGCTCCGGGAAACAGCTTCCGCCGATCCCGATATGCGCGGCAGGAATTTTGAGCTGTTGCGTAAAAACTATCCCATGCGCCGCGAATTCCGTTATACGCGGGTCATGCTGCGTAACGGCGGTGCGTCCCTGGCCGAAAGCTTGCGCAAACTGGAATTTCAGGTAAGACCAAATTGAAAAAATAATTATCTCGTACTTTCTTAAGCTTGTCATTCCCATGAAAATGGGAATCCAGTTATCTGTTTTTCCCATTCCTGGATTCCCGCTTGCGCGGGAATGACAGCGAGGGAAGTGAATTCTCGCGTGGATAAAAAAAGGACGGGATGAAAAATCTACTTCATGGTCTAAGCCGGGAAGAAATCGTTCGCGTCTGCGCCGATCTCGGCCAGCCGCAATATCGCGCCCAACAGATCTGGCGCTGGCTATATCATCAATACGCGGAAAACTGGAGCGCCATGAAAAACGTGCCGGAGCAACTGCGCGGCGAGCTGGCCGGCCGTTTTTTACTTGAACCGCTTCCGGCCGTCAAGGAACAGACCGAGGCCGGCGCCGGCTCAACCTCCAAGTTTCTCCTGAAACTGCCGGACGAGGAATGCGTTGAAATCGTGTTCATCCCCGCCAAGGGGAAAACAACCCTGTGCATATCCAGCCAGGTCGGGTGTAAATACAAATGCGCCTTTTGCGCCAGCGGCATGGGAGGATTCAAAAGAAATTTATCCGCCGGCGAAATTGTCGGCGAGGTGGTACTTACGGCAAAAAAGCTTGGCGGCACGCCGGCCCACGTAGTTTTCATGGGCATGGGCGAGCCACTTGATAATTACGACAACGTGTTGCAGGCCGTCAGGATCATCAATGATGCCGAGGGCTTGAGCATCGGCGCCCGCAAAATCACCATCAGCACCTGCGGAATTATTCCCGGCCTTGAACGCCTTGCCAAGGAAGGATTGCAGGTTGAGTTATCCGTTTCACTCCATGCGCCGGATGACGCGCTCCGGTCAAAACTGATGCCGGTTAACAAAATTTATCCGCTCGCGGATTTGCTGGCCGCCTGCCGGCAATATGCGGAACAGACGGGACGGCTGATAACATTTGAATACACTCTGATAAAAGGCGTCAATGATTCAAAAGAACAGGCCGGGCAGTTGGCGCGGATTTTGGAAAAAATTCACAGCCGCGTCAATTTACTGTTGTTGAGCCCGGTTGCCGAGTTTGAGGGCCGCGCCCCTTCGGCTGAAACGGCAAAGATGTTTATCAGCACCCTTGAGAAAGCGCATATTAATGCAACCCTAAGGGTCTCCAAGGGCGGAAACATCAACGCCGCCTGCGGACAACTGCGGTACTTATCAATCAAAAAAGACAATGGCTTCTGCAATTGACCGTAAGTTTCCCGGCGGAAACAAAATGGCAGGCATCTTGACCAGCGGGCTGATGAGCTCCCGGAAATGCGTTTGGCATCGGGAATTGAAATTACCTGTGCCAATGCCAACGGCAGCGGAGTCAACCAGAGTTCGGCTAAATCCATTGGCATTGACATTGTCAGGGCCTGATCCGTGTACCTGATGCATGGTGGATAAGCACATGCAGGTAACGGCAAATCGTCGCGCCTGACCCTGCTGTTTTCCGGCAGATTTATGATGTTTCTGCCCCCCCCTCATTTTTTTAAAAATAAATATTGACATTTGTAATATCATGGTGCTACTATAGCACCAACGATTTTAAAGGAAAGGGTAAAAATGTCTGCTGACAAAACGAATAAAACAGGCAATCAGGCCGCCCTGCCGGCCCAGCCCAACCTGAGCCTGATCAAAGGTATTTTATGCCTGCAAACCATGGTTTTTGAAGGGCGCCCCATCGGCACCCGCGAGCTGGCGCGGAAACTAAATTTTGGACATACTTGCGTCAATCGCCTGATGGGCACGCTGGCCTCCATCGGATTAGCCGAAAAAAACACGGAACGTAAATATCAGGCCGGAGCGGGCATTCACGTGTTGGCCGCGCAAAGTCTGCAGAGTTCGCACCTGCTGGTCTGCGCCTTGCCGCATATTCGCGCGTTAATGGATGAAAAGCTGATCGTTTCCCTGGGCGTGTTGTGGCGCAAACATGTATGCTATCTATTTCACGGAAACAATCAAAACGCGCTGGAAAACGGGATCGGCGCTTCCAAGCCGTTTCCGGTGTTTAAATCGAGCATAGGCGTCGCCATCCTGGCGTCACTGGATCAAAACGCGGCGCAACGCATGATGTTTCAACGCCCGGATCGGTTAGGTAAAAACGAGATGAAGTTGTTGAATAGCTGTATTAGCGCCGCCAAAAAAAACGGATACGCCTCGGTTTTGCATAGCCCTTCATCGGCAACAATCGCCATCGCCATAGGTCAACCCCCGATTGCGGGGCTCGCATTTGCCGGCATCAATCTGTTGAACATAAAGGACAAAAACGGTTATCTGAAGCGTTTGTCCGGACGGCTTTCCGAGGCGGCCGGACGGATTGAAGCCGATTTGCGTGAAACTACGCATATTCGGCGTTAGCGATTTAAGGTTGGCAGGGAATGGAAACAGATTAAAAGCAGGCGCCAAGAAGCTAAAAACAAAACAGGGATACAATGATCAGCACAAAAGAATTAAAAAAGTATGCCAAAACGTGCGGCGCAGACGTTATCAGGATAGGTTCCATGTCCGGGTGGGAAGGAGCTCCCAAGCAAAATGACGCCCGTTATATTTTCCCGGACGCCAAAAGTATTATTGGACTGGCTTTCCGCATACCACGCGGATATTTGCGCGGCATTGAGGAGGGGACTTTTTTTTCTGTTTATGAGTTTATGGGATATTCCGGCATGAATCTCACGTATATGCCGGTCGCTTTGCGGGAGATAGTCTGTTATATTGAAGATCATGGTTATGAAGCCGTGCCCATACCGAATTGGGACTCCCTTACCGCCACCCACCATACGGATTATTTGCCGAAGGATTCTTCCAAATTGCATGGCCGAAAGAATAATTTTCACAGCCGGCCGGTCAGCCCGGATAAACCGCGCCCCGATGTTTTTTTAAGCTACCGCGCGGCCGCGGTGATTTCCAACCTGGGGGAAATAGGCTGGAGTAAGATGGTGCTTACCCCGGAATTCGGTCCGCGTCAGAGAATGGTGTTTATTCTGACGGATGCTCCGCTCGATTTGGACGACCCCATTCTTCCCGGAACGTTGTGCGATCGTTGCAAGCTTTGCGCCAAGAATTGCACGGGGCAGGCCATTCCAACCAAGGATAGCGTGAAAGAACGGATTGCGGGACTTGAAATAGAACATTGCAATTTAAATTTGGCGCGTTGTTCAAATGCCTATAGCGGCGGCAACAGAAAATTTAATCCATTTTGGAATCCTGATGTAAAATTGAAGGAAAAGGATTTTATGAACGAATATCTATCAAAGAAATATTTCAACCGGAAAAAGGGGCCGTGCCCGCACCTGATAAGCTGTTGTCGTAATAATCCGGCGATTGAAGGCGCAAGGGGTTGTATTCGTGCGTGCATGATTCATTTGGAGGAACGGGGCAAATTAAAGAATAAATTTGTGCACCCTTTTCGCAGGCATAAAGAATGGATATTGGATTAAACGAAAAAAGGAAGCGAGGAGAGAGATGTCGGCGATAAAATTTGCCGTTGGTTATCAACTTGATGATGGAGAGGAAGATAAATTTCTTGAGATTGCGGGAGATTTTCGCGATCAGATAGAAGAAGTGTATTTTCCATGGCTGGATATGCCCAGCGGCCGTCCCGCAATGACGGCGCAGAAAGGCGTTGTGGATTGGAATGGCCAGCATAAATTGGAAAAAGACCTCATTGAGATCAAGCGCATGGGCATAAAGTTGAATCTGCTTCTAAACGCCAATTGCTACGGAAAATACAGTCTATCAATGTATTTGGAAAATTTAATCTGCTCCCTTATCGCTCATATCAAGGAATTATCCGGATTGGATATAGTAACCACGGCGTCTTTGATGGCGGCCAGAATCGTGAAGACCAATTTTAAGAACATTGACGTACGCGCTTCAGTGAATATGCGAATCGGCACGATTAAAGCCATGGAATATGCTTCGCCTTACTTTGATAGTTTTTATATCCAGCGGGAATATAATCGTGATTTTGAAAGGATCAAAGAGCTGAAAACATGGGCCGACCAACATGGTAAAAGGCTATATATCCTGGCGAACAGCGGTTGCCTGAACTTTTGTCCGGCCCAGGTTTTTCACGACAACATTATTGCCCATGATGCGGAGATAAAAGAGATGCGTAACGTTGATAATTGGAATCCTTTTTTATGCTGGAATTACTATAAAGAGAAGAAAAATTGGGTGTCATTTCTGCAGAATTCCTGGATAAGGCCCGAGGATATCGGCTGTTACCGCGATTTATTCCCGGTAATGAAGCTTGCTACCCGCACGCACGCCAATCCGCGCAAGGTAATCCAGGCGTATTGTCACCGCAGCTTTAAGGGGAATTTACTGGATTTGCTTGAACCCGGCCATGGTCCCGTGTTTTTGGGATATGCAATTGATAATACCAGATTTCCAAAGGATTGGTTTGAAAAGGTTGTCACTTGTGGCAAGCAATGCCACCATTGCGGTTATTGCCTGAAAGTTTTGAAAAAAATCCTGTTGAAAACGGACTGATTATATTTTGAAAGAGAGCAAAACAAACTATATCTCTAACCTGACCTATTCATGAAGATTTCAGTTCTTCATGAATAGGTCACCCGAAGGGCTTCGACGTGAGCCCTTTGACTTTGCTCAGGGCTCGGCTCAGGGTTAGCCTTGAGCAAGCCTGCGATTTTTGCAGGCGCGTCGAAATTTCAAAGCCATTGGCTTTGAAATGCTTATGAATGAAAATGTGTGTTTCATGAATAATGCAGGCTAAAGGAGAAAAGTATAAATGTCCACTCAACAGCCAACTGTAAACGCGAAACAAAATCCGCCTTTAATAATCAGCGGCGTGGCGCCAAGCCTCTGCCTCAAGGCGGAGCTCGGGCCGCCCAGATCAGAGTGCGGCGTTGGGGCGCTTATGGCCTGGGCAGACCGGCTGTGGGCGGTTTCCTATGTTTCCAGCCGCAAAAATTCAGGCGTGGGCACCGGGTTCTACGAGATTGACAGCGACCTGCGCATGGTCAAGCGCGCCGAGAGCAGGACCGGTGTTTATGCCAACCGCTTCATCCATTATCCCTCAAACCAGCTCATCATCGGCCCCCATGTCATTGATTCTTCCCGCAACGTGCGCACCATCCAGGGGCTGGACATACGCATCTGCGCCACCATGGCCCATCTCGCAGATCCGGAAAACATGGTCTACATGCTGGGCATGGAAGGTGAATTTTATGAAATGAATGTCCACAGCCTGGAGTGCCGTTTCATCGCTGATTTGACCGAGGAGCTGGATTTGCCAATCAGCAAGGGTTTTCCCGGAAAACGGGCAGTCCATTTCAAGGCAGGCTACACGGGTTTCGGCCGCGTGGTGGTGGCTGACAATGCCTATGACAACTGCGAATTCACGGAGGAGCGCAGGGCAGGCGTGCTGGCCGAGTGGGACGGAAAGAAGTGGAGCGTGATTGAGCGTGCGCCTTTTGTGGAAGTCACGGGGCGCGGGGACAATGTTCCCATGTTTGCCACAGGCTGGGACAGGGCCTCGGCCATCCTTTATGCCTACACCGGCCAGGACAAAAAATGGACGCGTTACCGTCTGCCCAAGGGAAGCCATACTTTTGACCATATGTGGGCCACGGAATGGCCGCGCATCCGGGAGACAGAGCACGAGCGGTTTCTCATGGACTGCCACGGCATTTTCTACGAACTGCCCCAATGGACATACGGCAACCGCGTCATGGGCGTGAAACCCATCTCTTCCCATCTCTGGGTGCTTGGAGACTTTTGCACGTACCGGGGCATGCTGGTTTTGGGCGCGGATAACGGCAGCCCGGCGGGCTCAAGCAACCCCTTTCACGGGGAACCGCAGTCCGGTCTCTGGTTCGGCAAAACCGATGATCTCTGGCAGTTCGGCAAACCAAGCGGGTGGGGCGGTCCCTGGCGCGACACAAAGGTCATGAAAGGAGAACCTTCGGATCCCTATCTGATGACCGGATTTGACAAGAAAACTTTGCATCTTACCCATAAGGCCAGCCGGCCGGTCCGTTTCACGATTGAGGTGGACTTCCTGGGCAGTGGCTGCTGGCAGACTTACGACACCATTTCGGTGCCGGACGGAGGCTATAGGCATCATGAATTTCCGGCCGCGTTTAGCGCCCACTGGGTCCGCGTGGTTTCCAGTCAGTCCTGCATTGCCACGGCCTGGTTTGTGTACACATGATTTTTTAGATGCGTCGCCAATGCGGGTTAATCAAAGGGGTTGCAGCAAACAGCGATAGAGTCTGATTTCCATAGCGCGACGGTCCGAGCCCCAAAGGGCGGAAACATCAACGCCGCCTGCGGACAACTGCGGCGTTCATCGCTCATCCAAGAAACACGCTCTACCCGGAAGACATAACAGCGTCAATTAATGGTTTTGGGCAGCGGAAGCAGGCCGGTTATTTTATTTTCACCGGCGCGCCTTTCTTTGCGCTAAGATAAATCGCATCAAGCAGTTCCATGACAATTAACCCTTCCTCGCCGGTCGCCATGTGCGGCGTCTTATTTTGGATGCAGCTTATGAAGTGGTGCATGCTGCTCTTCACGGCCGGGACGGGCGGATGGAGCTTCATGTCAAATTGGCATCCCTCCCGTTCAACGTAAATCTCCGCTTCAAAATTGTAACCCTCGCCGACGTTGCGCTGGACCAAACCGCCCCTGGTTCCAAACAGACGGGTTTCCATGAGTTCCTGCTCGGCAATATTGGCCGCCCAGCTCGCCTCAACCTCAACCGTCGCGCCGTTTTTGAACTTGATGAAACCCGCGGCAAGGTCCTCAACGTCAAACGATTTTCCCGCTTTTTTTGCGAGCGGCGCCGCGATTTTATTATAGGCGCTGCCCATCACCCAGTCCGGTTTGGGGTAATTCATCAGCCAGAGCGCCAAGTCAAGCCGATGGACGCCGAGGTCAATCAGCGGTCCGCCGCCGGCCAGCGCCTTTTGTCCGAACCACCCGCCAAAACCGGGCATACCCCTGCGCCGGTGCCAGACCGTCCGGGCAAAATATATATCGCCCAGAATACCGGTTTCAACCTGCTTTTTCAGCGCCCAGGATTGCTCCGTAAAGCGGTAGGAAAAGTTGATCATCAGGCGTTTTTTGGCCTTTCGCGCGGCGGCGACCATTTCCCGTCCTTCGGCGGCGCTCATGGCCATCGGCTTTTCACAAAGCACGTGGCATCCCGCCTTGAATGCGGCCAGGGCCAGCGGTTTGTGGAATTTGTTGGGTGTTGCCACGCTGACCACATCCAATTCTTCTTTTTTCAGCATCGCTTCCGCCGATTCATACCGGCCGGCAATTTTATATTCATCGCCGATTTTGGCCAGGCGTTCTTTGTTCGGATCTGCCACGGCAACTACTTCTGCTCCCGGATGGCTCTGGTAGCCTTTAATGTGAGCTTGTCCCATACCCAGGCCGATGACACCCACGCGCATTTTTTTCATGATTATTTCCTTTCTATAAAGATCAGGCACAAAACTCACAAGTTAGGCCTTTGGTAACTGACAACTGTAGCCGGCCTCGGCGAGGCCGGTCCGGGGTCAGTCCTTCGGCCTTGCTCAGGACAGGCGACCCCGGCTACAATATTAAAATTCCTATACGTTAAATTAATTTTAAATCGTGTCTCGTCCGCTCTCTTTCTATCATTCCGCCTTCGCCGGAACTGGCTACGGCGGACAAATCTGAATTCTACATGTCTTTATCCGTTTTGGAGCGGATTTCTTCCAATGGTTTGTCGTTCGGGCATTTATCCTGCAGGCAAGCTCTCTGGCGCGCCCAGCGGACGGCGTTTATAAGAACCTTGATGATGGTCGCATTGTAGTAAATCGGATAGGTTTCGTGTCCCGGGCAGAAATAGAAAATACGCCCGTTGCCCCGCTCAAAACAACAGCCGCTACGAAAGACTTCCCCGCCTTCAAACCAGGAGATAAAAACCAGTTTGTCGGGCGTGGGAATTCCAAACGGCTCGCCGTACATTTCATCACGAGGCAGTTCAAAATATTCGCCCAGGCCTTCTGCGATCGGATGGCCCGGCTCAACAACCCAAAGACGCTCTTTCTCGTCCGCTTCGCGCCATTTGAGCGAGCAGGTTGTCCCCAGGAGCGCCTTGAATATTTTTGAATAGTGGCCGGAATGGAGCACGATCAATCCCATCCCTTCCAGCACGCGGGTCCGGACGCGCTGCACGATTTCATCGGCAACCTCCCCGTGCGCACAGTGTCCCCACCAGGTCAGGACTTCGGTTTGAGCCAGGACTTCCCTGGTCAGTCCGTGTTCGGGTTCATCCAGCGTTGCCGTGCGGCATTCAATGTCTCCGGCGGTTTCTAGGCCCCGGGCGATGGCGGCGTGCATGCCCTGGGGATAAATCTTTTTGACCTTTTCTATCTTTTTCTCGTGTCGGCCTTCGTTCCAGACTGTCACCTTGATTTTACCGGCCATGATTTTTTTCCTTTCATTATATTTTGGAATGAAGAATGCGATCTTTTTCCTTTTTTTTGCAGTTAATATAGGATATATTCCATTAAATTCAAAAGGCAATTATGGTTTAAAACTTATATAAATAGGATAAATCTTAGATTGGGAGCCATGCCGGATTTTGATCATATTCGCTTCTTCCGCGAAACTTTGGAGACGCAATTGCGCCGTCTGCGGAAGGGCCGCTTTAAGCTTCATCTCCCCCGTCCTCTGGGAGGCGGAATACGGCGGGTGGCCGGGACACATTTTCATTTTAACCCCGAACTTTTCATCCAGGTTGGGGGACAGACCAGCTTCAGTTTTCCCCGGGAAAAAATACGCCTCCTGGCGGACGAAGCCCTGCTCGTTCCCCGCGGACTGCCTCATCACGAAATTGCTCGAAATTTCGATGGTAATTTTTTAAACCTCGTGGTCATGTTCCCGCGCGAGGGCGTCAGTATCCACGCCGCCGTGGGAGGCAATAAGGGAAACCCGATACCCTGCGATTTGGAGTATTTTAAGACCGACAAGGGACGCCATATTGAACAATACCTTGATGATATTGTGGATTTTTACCATTCCAGCGGGAACGGAAAAAAAGAACCTGAAATTGAGAAAGCCATTCAAGGGCTTTTTCAAGCAACACTGGCCAGTCTCCTCATGATCGTTAAACAGGTCAAAACGCTTGACCGGACAACCGAGCACCCGAAAGTCAGCGCATGCCGGAAATATATCCTCAGTCACATTTATGAGTCATCGCTCTCGGTCAAAAATCTGGCCGAACAGCTGCGCAGTTCTCCGGATTATCTTTCCCACCTTTTCGTAACTGAAGCAGGCGAGCGCATTACTGATTTCATCCATCAGGAACGGATCGCGCTGGCTAAACGGCATCTTCAGAATCCGGCTTTGAACATCAAGGAGATCGCCTGGGCCTGCGGGTTTGCTGACCAGGGTTATTTTACCCGTTTGTTTAAGCGTCTTTCTGGCGAGACGCCGAAAGCCTTCCGTAAAAAATTCGGGATTACCATTTTCACGGGCTGACACGGATATTTCCAAAAATGATTTGAAGCCTTATTCTTATCCGCTACAATACGTTCATGCCGGCGATTTTGGGAATCAGGCGCTAACGCGTATTTTCAGGGCGGGAAAAACCATATGTTTAAAATATTGCTTAAAAAAATGAATTTGCCTGTCAATAATCCCGTCGCGTTTGATCCAGCCAGACTCGGCGACCCGGTCGCCTCCAAAACGGCCTGGACGCCGGTAAAAAAGGTGAAATAAAGTTTTGACAACACATATAAAAGAGGTAAGACTTGCTTCAGGAATGCCTGCCCTGCCGCAGGCCGGGGTTTTTGCGTTTGGTGTGTAGCATATCGTGCCATGGGTCGAGGCTTCGCCGAAGGTTACCCTTGAAAAGGATTGTTCTATATCTAACTCAAATTCAACTCTGCGATTAAAGGAAATATGATTATGGCCAAATCTTCAGGGTTCAAGTTTGCGGTCAACACCAACGCGCTGCGTAACAGCCTGAAACCGGCGGAAATTGCCGTGCTTGTTAAAAAGGCGGGGTACCACGGAATTGAATGGGGGTTGCCATCCCTCGATGACAGCCCGGCCTGCATCAAGGAAATGGGGCAGGTCGCGCAGGACCAGGGCTTGGAAATCCCCGCTTACATCAACGCCGGCCAACTCTGGAAAACCGATGTCATCCGCAAATGGAGTGACATGGTCGCCGCCGTCGGCGGAAAAAAATTGCGCGTCGGACAGCCCTGGGTTTCCTTCGGTTTCGATCAATCCGTCCACCAGCGCGACAGCTTCAACACCCTCTACAAACTTATGCGCGACGGAATGGAAAAACTGGTGCCGCTCTACAAGGAGTACGGCATCCAATACGTGGTTGAAATCCACATGGGCGGCGTCGCCACCAGCGCCGCCACCGCCTGGACCCTGGCGCAGGGGCTGGATCCCGCGGCGGTGGGCTTCATCTACGATCCCGCCAACACCATCTGCGAGGGATTCTTCCGTCCCCGCAGCAGCGTGGAAATGCTCGGTCGGCACCTGTCATATGTGCACGTCAAGAACCTGGTCCTGGAAGAGGACAACACCCAGCCTGATCCCACCCCCACGGTGGCCCGCAAGCGTTTTCGCTGGAAATCGGTCGGACTGACTGAAGGCATGTTAGACTGGGCAGAAGTAATGTTTGCCCTGAAGGTGACCGGATGGAACGGCTGGCTCTCCATGGAAGAATTCTCTATCAAAAAACCGCTGGAAGAGTTGACCGCGCGCCGGCGATTCATTGAAGACTGCATCGCCGCCGTCCCCGGCCAATCCTCACCGCCCTACGCGCAGAATAACGATTGAACCGGCGAGACACCGAAAGCCTGCCGTAAAAAATCCGGCCCAACCGTCTTTCGCGCCGGCAAAGCGTGCATTCTGCCTGCGCACGGAAAAGCATTGACAGCAAACAGGAAGGGAATAAATTTATCGGCAACCAAGCATGGCCGGTCTGGCCGGACGGTAGGGAAGAAAATAAACATGAACAGCAGGGAACGACTAAAGGCAATCATCGCGGGTGACACCGCGGACCGTTGCGGATTCTGGCTGGGAAACCCGCACCCGGACACCTGGCCGATCCTTCATAAATATTTCGGGACGAAGACGGAGGAAGAACTGCGCCGGAAACTGGAAGATGACTTTCGCTGGATCTGCCCGCAGTATTTTCCCAATGCGTATCAGCATCCCGACGGCAAACAAATGTTTGCGGGAATACTTGACAGAACCAAGCGTGGCGCCGCCGCCAACCCGTTGGCGGAATGTGAAGATATTAAGGAAGTGGAATCCTTCCCATGGCCCAATCCCGAATATTTGAACTTTGATGCCTGCCTGGAACGTTTGCGAAATGCCGGTGATATCTATCGTACCAGCGGTTTTTGGACCTGTTTTTATCACAATATCATGGACCTGTTCGGCATGGAAAACTACATGGTCAAAATGTACACCCATCCGGAGGTGGTCCATGCCGTAACCGATCATGTCTGTGAATTCTATTACGAGGCCAATGAGCGTTTTTTCAGGGTGGCTGGAAATTTGGTTGACGGATTTTTCTTCGGCAACGATTTCGGCACCCAGCTTGACCTGATCTGCGGGCCGAAGCAATTTGACGAGTTCATTATGCCCTGGTTCCGTAAATTCACCGAACAAGCCCATCGTCATGGATACCAGGCAATCCTGCATTCCTGCGGCGCTATTCACAAGGTAATCGGCCGTTTGATTGAGGCAAAAGTGGATTGTCTGCATCCCATTCAGGCCAAGGCGGCCGGCATGAACGCGGAGACGCTTGCCGCTGATTTCAAAGGCCAGATTGCGTTCATGGGGGGCATTGACACCCAGGAACTTTTGATTCGCGGCACGCCCGCGGAGGTCAAGGAAGACGTGCGCCGGGTGAAAAAACTGCTTGCACCGCGGCTGATTATAAGTCCAAGCCATGAGGCGATACTCCCTAATGTACCGCCTGAAAACATCGCGGCCATGGCCGAGGCAGCATTGGAATAAGAGATGTGACGACCGGTCAACGGATTCAGAATGCCATCTCAATGAATAATTGTCTGACAACATATAATGTCCCGGTTGAGACGGGCAGCGGCGCTCAACAGGGCAAAGACCCCCAAGACGCGGTCGCTTATCTTTCCGACGAATCGCGCATGCCGGGCCACGCCGAAAAAATATTTTTCCCGCAGTCGGAAGGCGACATTGTCGCCATTTTACATGCGGCTAAAACCGAGGGTAAATCCGTGACTGTCTCCGGCGGACGCACCGGCATCACCGGCGGCGCCGTGCCGGAAAACGGCTGGCTGATAAGCGCCGAAAAAATGAATCTTATCCTCGGTCTCAGATACGATCCGGAGCGCAATATTTTCTTTCTGCGCTGTCAGCCTGGCCTGACGCTGGAAGCTATGAATGTAATGATTACCAGAAAAGATTTTCCGGATGTTTCCGATTGGACGGCGGAAAGCAAGTCATGCCTTGACCTCTTCAAAAAGTCCGGCGAATGGCGCTTCGCTCCGGACCCTACCGAAGGCTCGGCCACGATCGGCGGAATGATCGCCTGCAATGCCTCCGGCGCGCGCACCTTCCATTACGGCGCCACCCGCAATCATATCTCCGCCCTGCGCCTGGTGCTGGCTGATGGCGTCATATTAGACATAAAACGCAATGAATTTTTTACTGGCGCCAATGGCGCTTTTCAGCTGGTTCTGCCGGACGGCCAAGCGCGTGACGGCAAGATACCGTCTTATCAAATGCCCGCGGTAAAAAATGCGGCCGGTTATTTTGCAAAGCCCGGAATGGATTTGCTGGACTTATTCATCGGCTCGGAAGGCACGCTTGGAATAATCACGGAAGCCGAACTGGCGCTTGTCCAACCGCCGGAACAAATTCTGGGAGTGATTGGATTTTTTCCGTCAGAAGAAACCGCGCTTTTATTTGTCCAGGCGGCGCGCGGCGAGAAATTGGAAGCTTCCACACCGCTTTTGACAAAACGGCCGCTGGCCATTGAATATTTTGATTACCGCGCTTTGAATCTCCTGCGCGATCAGAAGAAAAAAATCGGGCCATCCTCGGAAATCCCAGCCTTGCCGGAGACGGCGCACACGGCCGTCTACATTGAATTGCCGACCACGGAAGCCGACATGGAGAAACAGGCCGAGGAACTCCTGGAGCTGCTGGAAGCCTGCGAAAGCAGCGCAGACACGGCCTGGACCGCCTTGAGTCCGGAGGAAACTGAAAAATTGAAAAAGTTCCGGCACGCGCTTCCGGAAACAATCAACCAGCGGATCGGCGAAAGGGCTTCGGCCTCACCCGGCCTGACAAAACTCGGCACCGATTTTGCCGTCCCGGATAAATTCCTTGCGGAAATGTTTCAGCTTTACCGTCGGACACTGGACGAGTCCAAACTTGAATACGTGATTTTCGGCCATATCGGCAACAACCATGTCCACGTAAATATCCTGCCGAACAACATGGATGAATACAAACGCGGCAAGGAAATATATCTGCAGTTGGCGCAGACAATTCTGAAATGGGGCGGCACTGTTTCCGGCGAACACGGCATTGGTAAACTCAAGCGGCCTTTCCTCAATCTGATGTTCGGCGAACAGGGCGTTGAAGAGATGCGCCAAGTCAAACGCGGTTTTGACCCGGAAAGCAGAATAAATCCGGGAAATATGTTTGAGCGGCAAGGTGCTGCCTCCATTAACTGAAAACTGGTGGGCTAGACGGCCGCACATTAAAACAAATTGCTGAGCCTGAAATGAACTTGAATTTATTTTGCATTCCGCGGCGATTTTATTAAATTACTGATCTTATCGATTTAATTCATTCTGCTAATCTGAAGGGAAACAACCATGATTCCAAGAGAAGTAGTCCGCCGCACCGTGCGCTTTGAGGGTGCCAACCGCCTGCCTTATGGCCTTCCCCCGAATTATGGTTCTGATTTTGCCGGAGTTGGGATGACGCCATCCCCCGATGCAAGGCCGAAGAGCGGCGTGGATGAATGGGGGTGTGTTTGGGATAATATCGGTGTTTCTAATCTTGGGGAAGTAAAGGAATTCCCCTTAAAAGAATGGGCCGATTGGGGCAAGCTAAAAATACCGGATATCCACGATTCAAATAGATGGAAAGATCTTGAAGGAGCGCGGGAACGCAGTGGGGATAAGTTTCTCTTGGCCGGGGGGATTTCTTTGTATGAGCGAGCTCACTTCATCCGCGGCTTGGAAAACACATGGGCGGATACGCTGATCGCCCCTGATGAACTCGGCCGGTTGATTGACGTGCTGGTGGACATGAATCTGTATGCCATAGACCGCTATGCCAAGACTGGCGCCGATGGTTACATGTTCTGTGACGATTGGGGACTGCAGAACCGGCTTATGATCTCGCCGGAGTCATGGCGTTCTATCTGGAAACCGAGATACGGCCGTGTTTATAAGGCGGCGCATGAGGCTGGTCTGCTTACCTTTCTTCACAGTTGCGGATATATCGTTGATATTCTTGATGACCTGATTGAAATAGGACTGGATGTTATCCAGATGGACCAGCAGGAAAACATGGGGCTGGATTTGCTGGGCAAACGGTTTGGGGGACGCATAACCTTCTGGTGCCCCGTTGACATTCAAAACACGATGGTGCGCGGTTCCTTACAAGAAATCCGCGCTTATTGCCGCAAGCTGGTTGCAACACTTGGCCGGCCCAAAGGAGGGTTTATTGCCCAATTTTATGGCGATCCGGCCGGCGCGGGACACAGCCAGGATGCAATCAAGACAATGTGTGATGAGTTTTTAAAACTCAGCCGGGAACACAACAGGGAATACGAAAAAAAATCCATTCAAAAGGTTTAATTCAAAAATTAAGCGAAAGGAGAAAACATGGCCAGTTCACTTAAAGGAAATATGCTGATTGCCCAAAGCGGCGGACCATCAATGGTCATCAACCAGAGCCTGGTCGGCGCCATAATTGAGGCCAGGAAACATAAACAGATAAAAAATATTTACGGCGCTCTGCACGGCATCAAGGGTGTGCTTGAAGAAAAAATGATTGATCTGCGCAAGGAAAGCAAAGCCACGCTTGATGCGGTGGCTCAAACCGCCTCCTCGGCACTGGGCAGTGTCCGCAAGAAACCGACCAATGAAGAATGCATTAAGATCTTCGCGATCCTGCGGAAATACGATATTCGTTATTTCTTCTATATCGGCGGCAACGATTCGGCTGAGACCGTGCACATAATTCACGAGGAAGCCAAAAAAGAAAATTATGATTTGCGCTGCTTCCATATTCCCAAGACAATTGACAATGACTTGCTGGAGAATGACCATACCCCCGGCTTTGCCAGCGCCGCTAAATTCGTGGCCTGCGCCGTGATGGGCGATAATCTTGATAACCGCGCCCTCAAGGGCGTGAAGATTGACGTGATCATGGGGCGCCACGCCGGCTTCCTGACCGCAGCCTCGGCCCTGGCAAGGATTTATCCCGATGACGGTCCGCACCTTATTTACGTCCCGGAACGCCCGTTCTCCATGGAAAAGTTCTGCGAAGACGTCAAAAATGTTTACGACCGTTTCGGACGCTGCGTGATAGCCGTATCGGAAGGCATTTCCGATGAATATGGAATCGCCATCGCCACCAAGTTCATCAAGGAAACTGATTCGCACGGCAACGTACAATTGAGCGGCACGGGCGCCCTGGGCGATTTGCTTTCAAACGAAATTAAAACCAAATTGCAGATCAGCCGCGTCCGTTCGGACACATTCGGCTACCTGCAGCGTTCGTTCCCCGGCCTGGTTTCCAGGGTGGATGCCGCCGAGGCACGGGCAGTTGGGACCGAAGCGGTAAAAATGGCGGCAAGCGGAGAGCTCCAGGGATCAATCGCTATCCGCCGCAAGCCGGGCAAAAAATACAAGGCATATTTTGAGCATGTCCCACTTCAAAATGTGGCTCATAACACGCGGCCCATGCCCGATGAATTTATTAATAGCACGGGCAATAATGTAACCGAAAAATTCCTTGCCTACGCCCGCCCGCTGGTCGGCGATTTGCCTAAGATCGGCCGCTTGAAAGCCGTAGCAGTAAAGAATTTAGCCGCTGGTAAATAGAAGTTTACTCAACCAAATGCCGGTGCCTGGTTTGTCGCCGCCAGGACGCTCAGCCATAGCTCTCCGTCGGGATAAATCCGCTTCTTGTTTTTGATAACGGTCGCGATTGGGACATAGATGCGGACGTTGTTTGTGAGTCCAATGAGCATGCCGGTCTTTCCGGCCATGCCGGCGTGCACCGCCATGCGGGCCAGCTGGTCGCAGAGAATGCTGTCGGCGCAGTCCGCTGACACACTGCGGATAAAATACGATGGATCAAAATACTTGATTCCAACCGGCATTTTTTGTTCCTTGAAATAAGCGGTTATTTTGTGTTTCAGAAATTCGCCGACATCATTGAAAAGCTGGTTGCCGGAAGCGTCCTTTTCCCTGGACGGACCGCCCAAAAGTTCCTGGCCGGCCCCCTCCGCCACGACAATCAACGCATGACGCCGCGCCAGGAGACGTTGACGAAGGGCCTCCAAGAATCCGTTTTTCCCATCCAGTTTGAAGGGCACTTCCGGGATAAGGACGAAATTGACGTTCTGGTTGGCGAGCGTCGCGCCGCAGGCGATGAAGCCCGAAAACCGGCCCATCAACTTGACAAGGCCTATGCCGTTGAAGGTGCTGGTGGCCTCGGTATGGGCGCAGTCCAGGATTTCCTTCGCCTTGGCAATCGCGGTCGTAAAGCCGAACGACCTTGAAACAAAGGGTATGTCGTTGTCAATTGTCTTGGGAATTCCGATGACGGCAATCGGAAGTTTGCGGCGCTGGACCTCGCAAAATATTTCCTGCGCCCCGTGCTGGGTGCCGTCGCCGCCCACGCAAAGCAAGACGCTTATTTTTTCCTTTTGCAGAAAATCAACCATAATACCGGCTTCCACTTTGCCGCGCGACGTGCCCAGAAACGTGCCGCCGTCTTCGTCAATGCCGTTAACAGCGTCCATTGTAAGCCGAACGGGCGGTTCGCCGGCATCCGGATTCAAACCCTTGTAACCGTAGCGGATGCCCAGAACTTCACACACACCGTAATTTACCGTCAACTCGTGCACGGCCGAGCGGATGACGTTGTTGAGCCCCGGCGAGACTCCGCCGCAGGTTACTATCGCCGCCTTGGTTTCCTTCGGATTGAAGAAAATCATTTCGCGCGGACCGGCTATTTCAAAAAACACATCCGCCGGCCGCTCGCGCGCCACGCCGATTTCCACCTGGTAACGGGCTTTTGCCTTATCGGTGATGAAAGGGATCCCGCTTGCGCCCCGTCCTTTTTCGCGCAGGGGCGAAGGAAAAAGCGGCTCCCCTAAAACTGGAATTATCGTGTCTTGCGGCTTAATCATATTTACTGACTTATTTCCGGTGAACTCCTGCTTTTTGATAAGACTGATTTTTCAACGGATTCGACAAGTTCGCCCGGGACAAAGGTGGTTTTTGTATCTAGATAAGATCCCTTGCCATAGGATGAGGCATTTCCGGAAGGGCGGCGTTTCTCATAAAGTATTTTATCTATTCCACAGTCAGTCGCCGTGATTTTCAATTTAGAGCGGCTATATCCATATCCTTCGTATGCAGTAGACATATTCAACGTCACCCTTTTGCCTTTGTCCGTGGGGTTGATTTTGAAAATCTGCTTTAATGGAAATTTGACGGCCGGATCGGAAGAGCTTATGGAAATTAAAGGATTGTTTCCCGTCACATCAATCAGGTCAAATGATATTGTGTACCAGCCGGCTATAATCGGAACAATGGTAGAATTTTTATTTTGATCCCAGAGATTTACGACCCGTACGCCCGTATTGGCTTTCGGAACAGGCCCGGCGGATGGATTGCTGATTTTGAATATCTCAATTAACTTTTCGGCTAGAATTTTAGCGGGGATTTTATAACCTTCTTTGGTAGGATGGAGCTGTATCAGGGGGCCCCAGTTTGCAATTGCCCTGATGGGTTCTTCATATTCCACCCAGATGACTTTATCTTTCGGGAAAACTGTGTTCATTTTTTTCCGGAGGATGGCATTTGTCGCTGAACTTGTCTTGTCACGGAGCGGGTTATCCGTCTGACATGGAAAGATGCTGCCTAGAAATATTTTTTTTACACCCGGCTTTTTCAAAAGCTCAAATACAATTTCCTGGATTTTTCCGGCCGTATACTCGGCCCTTTGTTGAAGTACAGCCTCATTTGTGATGTTGTTGTTATTTACCCCGATGAGTAATGAATAGTATGGGCAGTCCGGTATATCCTTCATCCTGTTTAGAACGGCCTCCGTGCCGTTGCCGCCTTCGCCGGCATGACTGTATCCCAAAATGGCCGTATGTGTTCCGACAAACGCCAGTGAAGGAATGTGTTCAATCAAATATTTACGCCAGTAATCCCCATCCCCGGCCCATGTTATGCTGTCGCCTATCATGCACAATGGTATTTGCGCGGGAACGGTGGTTGCTTCGTAAGTGAACTTGCCAGGGTCAATTTGTTCGCCGGCGGTTGTTTTGCTTTCGATCGGCATCGGCGCGGCGCGTGTTGTAAAAAATGATCCGAAGAAAATCAGCAAAATCGTCAATATGCTCATCGTTTTCATGACATTAATGTTCCCTTTTTTGAAAAACTATCTCTCATTCCTATGTTTGCTGTCAATGAAAATGTCACGGGGATGTCAATTCAAAGGAGTGCATTTCAAAATGGAATCTGGAAAATTGAACTAATCTGAAGGTTATGATAAAGTTTTTTATCTTTGACCCGGATATTTCGTCAGGATTCATACTATTATCTGGCAACTTCTTGTTTTCCTGACAAGATTTTTCCATTCTGTCATTCCCATGACCAGGCTCCGCCGGAGCGCTTCGCCCAGGCGAGAAATGGGCCTGCCCGAGCTCGGCCAGGGATTCCAGATATTTATTCTGATACTGGATTCCCGCGTTCGCGGGAATGACCCGCCTGCAACGCTGAGCGTAGCACTGCGGGCAGGCAATCACGCGAAGCATATTTGGTTGCGGACCGCATGGCAGCGTTAAGAAATATACGGGTTAAGAGTCAACGGATACCACCGGGCCTTGCTTGGCGTGGGGAACGGTGCTTGAAACCGCTTTCCGGCGGCAGAATTTCATCCGCAGTCGAAATGGTTTGGTAAAAGAAGAAAGCCGGTTGAATCATGGTGGAAGTAAAATTCATGGTTGATCATATGTTGATTCGGCTGGGAAAATATTTGCGGATTATCGGATGTGATGCCGTCTGGGATTTGCAGATACGTACCCATGCCTTGATTGCCAGGGCCAATGTTGAAGGCCGGATTTTCCTGACGCGCAATACGCATATCGCCGAACAATATCCGCACCCGGACAGAGTTTTTGTCCTTTCCGAAACCGATCCGGTAAAACAGTTCCAAATTGTTGTTGGGAAATTCCGGCTTGACCCGCAGGAGCGGCTTTTTTCAAAATGCATCCGCTGCAACGTATTCTTGGAAAAAGTCGGCGATAAGGAAAAAATATGTGCCTTTGTACATCCCAACGTCTTCGCGCGTTTTGACGCCTTCTTCGCCTGTCCGCATTGCGGCACCGTATTCTGGAAAGGAACCCACGTGGCCAACACCTGCCGCAAACTGGGCCTGACTACGCCCGACCGATAAGGCGGACAAAATCATCATTAACCATCGAGCACGGCGGCTTGTAAAAGAGTGTATTCCGGTCCTTTGGCCATGAGCCGGCTTTGCATAAGAACAACTTGCCGGACGGAAATTTTACCAAAGGTTTTATTCTTATTTTCTTCCAGGGCGCAGACAAGATCGGTCGCGTTGCGATTTGACCTGACACGGCCGATGGTCAGATGGGGTTTGAATGGTTGTTCGTCAGGTTTCAATCCTGCCTGTAGAATCGTGGCGGCAATTTTTCCTTGAAGTTCAATAAGCGCGTCAACCTGTCCGGTAACACCGGCCCAAATTATCCGCGGCGACCGCGCGGAACCGAAAAAACCAATACCGCTGATTTCTATTTCAAATGGTTTGCATCCGGCCGCTGTTTTGGCGAGCGTATTGGCAACTGAATCAACCGCCGACTGAAATATATCGCCGAGAAAAACAAGCGTGCCATGGATATTCTGCGGCTGAACCCAGCTGACGTGTCCGTTCGCCTCTTTGAGAACGTTTTGAACGCCGGCGAGTCCAGCGCGGACCGCATCGTTTATTTCAACCGCAATGAATGCCCGGCAATAGTCTTGCATTTTATGCAATCACATTACGATATTTGCAATCCTGTTGCAAATATTTTTGTGAAGAACGAACGATTTCTTGCTTGACCTTGCGCCCAGATTGATTTCAATTACTGGTAATGAAAAAACATGAAGATTTTATCAGGCTGTTTTTTATCGTTGGCGCCTGCTTTTCAGCGGCAGGATTATTGCCGGGATGTAAAACTTATGATGATTCCCGCTCCGACGTGCAGGAAAATGAAAATATACTGCTTTTGCGCGAGGACGTGAACCGGTGCAAGAGCCGGCTGGAAACGATGGAAATTGAACAACAGCGCATCCTGAATGAAATGCAGCAACTGCGTTCCAAGGGACAGGATGAAAACACCAAGACCAGACTGGATGAGCTGGATCGTCGTATTGCGGCGCTGGATGCAGCCCGGGCCGGCGATCGGCAGGCAATCATTGATCAGCTTTCCGGCAATGTAGCCAAGATGATGGGCGGCACGGCCGCCTCGAAAACTTCAACTAAAACAGCGCCAACTTCCACCACGGGCTATGAACATATTGTCAAGGAAGGTGAAACGCTCTCCGCCATTGCCACCGCCTATAAAGTTAAGCCTTCGGCAATCATTGAAGCCAACGACCTTAAAAACCCGGATTCCCTGCGCAAGGGACAAAAGCTTTTCATTCCGCAATGAATTAAATGAAACGTTATATTCTTGAACCGAAGCGACACATTCCTATTGTGGAATCCTGCGATGTGGCAGTGGTGGGCGGCGGGATTGCCGGCATAGCCGCAGCATTGGCGGCGGCCCGGCATGGCGTCAAAGTATGCTTAATTGAAAAAGAATATGCCTTGGGCGGTCTTGCCACGCTCGGTAATGTTGTTAAGTACCTGCCGATCTGCGACGGCATGGGAACCCAGGTAATCGGCGGAATCGGCGAGGAACTGCTAAAACTCTCCATTGGCGATAATCCGCGCGCTTTTCCTTCCTGCTGGAAAAAAGGCGGGGACAAAAAAGCGCGTTTAACAAACCGTTATCGGGTCGTTTTCAATCCGGCTTATTTCATGCTGGAAATGGAACACCTGGTCCTGAAAAACAAAATCAAGCTCTGGTATGACACCCGTTTTTGCGCTGTCCATAAAACCGGCCGGTTCATAAAGACGTTGATTATTGAAAATAAAAGCGGCCGCGGTAGTATTGAATGCAAAACGGTCGTGGATGCTTCCGGGGACGCCGATGTCTGCGCCGCCGCCCGGGAACAAACCGTCGCGCTCCGAACCAATGTCAAATGCGGCTGGTTTTATTATTATGACGGGCGGAAAGTGCGGCTCAACCAGCTTTCCGAAATGTATGATGAATCCGGAATGAGCGTGCCCGGGGGTGGACGGGGGTTTGCCGGAGATTGCGCCGAGGATGTTACCGCTCAAATCGTTGAAACCCGACAACTGATCCGTAAATCGTGCAGTGTTCTTAGAAATAAATTCGGGACGGATTCAATCTGCCCTCTCCTTGTTCCCACAATTCCCGATTTCAGGATGACCCGTCGTTTGAAAAGCTCCCTGGAACTGATGGAGACCGACGAAAGAAAATATTTCAGCGATACGGTCGGCATGACCGGTGATTGGCGAAAAAGCGGGCCGGTTTACTACCTGCCGCTGCGCTCTTTGCTGGCGACGCAAACTGACAATCTGATCGTTGCCGGGCGTTGTATTTCCGCGGGACCGGGTGCATGGGACATTGTGCGGGCAATTCCGACCTGCGCCGTTACGGGAGAAATTGCCGGAACGGCGGCCGCCTTGGCAGCGCGTAAAACCAGGGGCCGGATTGCACGGCTTGATCAGGCCAATCTTCAATCCGTGCTTCAACGCCAGGGCGTTATTATTGACCGCCGAATTAAAACATGAAAAATCAGGTGTTCGCTGTTAGTTTCATTCTTGCCGCGCTGACATTGCTGACAGATTCGGGTCTTTCACAGAACACGAACCCGTTCCTTAATACGGATGGTTTTCAACAAACACGGCTGTTTCTAAGCGAAAACCACAAGCTGTATAAAGAAGCCGCCGCGCGCGCAAGACAATGGCTGGACCGGCTGGCTGTTGATCCGATTGAATTACGATCGCACGGGATCAAAGGGAAAAAGAAGCTGGCGGAAATTTTGGATTCTTACGCGCGGCTCTACAGCGTAACGAAGTTAGAGGATAAGCAAAACATAATGACCCGGGTTAAGACGCTCTGCGCCGTAACCAGCCAGACCAACTACCATGACCTGCTCACCATCAACGATCTTGAATTCAAACAGGATGCCACTTCATACATGCGCGTGGCGTACCTCATGGAACGCCTGGGCCTTGATACAAAACATTATAGGGCGCAAATTCAGAAAGTTCACCCGCGATTGAACGAGCATATGGTAAGCCGCGGCGTTGACCAGCGCATGGCATTCCACTGGTATTATGAATTCTTCGGCCTGAAAGAACCGTTCCCGCTGGAAAGCGCTTTTCAAACCGGTTTGATAACATCCCGCAAACCGGTTGATTGGTTCAAGCAAAACCCCATGGAGGCCTATAATCTGACCCATGAGGTGTTTGTACCCTATAAATTCGGCGAGAATCTGAACGCCGATTTTTTCACTCCCGACGATAAAAACTTTCTGCGCGGTATTCTGGAAAATATGATTCCCTGGTATATCCAGAAAAAAGAAGTTGATTTACTGGCTGAATTTATCCTGTGCGCGGCTTATCTCAAGGCAACCGATTTATCCGCCTACCGCGATGGTTTAAATTTTCTCCTGGAATCGCAAAATGCCAATGGTTCATGGGGTCAATATGAACAGCACCGTCCGGCTATGGGTGACTACGTTGAACAGGGACTGTATCTGCATACGACCATGGTGGCATTGGATGCGCTTGTGATCGCGTTTGACTTCCGCACACCGTGAAATTGCTCTCACTCGTTCGTTGCTCACTAGAGCACACAGGGTTCACAGAGAGAAGGTGGCCTGTGAAAAATATCTTTTGCTTAACAGATTCTGATTACTTCACGGCGTAACCGATCGGCTGACTAAGAATAACGCGCTGAGCAGGGCGCAATTTCATTTTCTCCTGAAGCTGGGGCTTGTCCACCATGCCGAGCACCACCGTGGCCAATCCTTCCGAGGCGCAGTACAAATAAACATTTTGGCTTATGAAGCCGGTGTCGGTCGCCGAATAAAATATTTTGTTCTCGTCGGAAGCCCCCGTCATTTTGTCAAAATCAGCCGTATAAATCAGGACCACCGGCGCGGTCTGGACGAATTTCTGCTTGCCGGCAAATTGCCTTAAATCCTCGTTAAGCACAGGCGCCAGGACATGATCCTTGGCATTGTAAAGGTAAAGACCTCCCGGCAAAGCCGCATAGACATCAATTTCCTGCCAATTTTTTGCAGTCGGCGCAGTGAGCTTTCCGCTCTCCGGCCTATTTATCCCGCGGGCTGACCAAAGAATATTGCCCAGTTCCTGCAAAGGCAATTTATCCGGGGAAAGATTGCGGAGCGACTGCCTGTTTTTCAAGGCCTGCATGAGCGGACGGCCCTTATCCATCTGCGGCGCCGGCAACTTAATCGGCTCAAATTTTTGTTCCGCCGCTCCGGCAATTACAAAAGATAAAACAATTGAACCGACGCTCAACAAAACATTCTTCATCGTTCCCTCCGTGTTTAAAAATAAATTAATATTAATTTCGACATATTTATAGTCTTCTTATGCAGTCAACTCAAGAAAAACAAGGGAAAAAATCGCAAGACCGTATGCCGCATTGACATCAGGCAGAAAAACGGCTAATTATGGGCAAGAATATCTTAAATTACTGAAAGGAGCGCGCTGTGAAATGCATGGATAAGCTCGTTATGACAGTTTTTGCCTGCGCATTGACCGGCGTTACAACCATGAAAGCACAAAACAAAACATTCGGCGATGACTTGAAATTTCTTGCAAAGAATACCGATGCCGTTATTTTGTCGGAACCCGCGGGACAGGCCAAAATCGCGGTATCGCCCAAACTGCAGGGCAGAGTATTAACCAGCACGGCGGCGGGCGACAATGGCTTGAGCTTCGGCTGGATCAACCGCGCCCTGCTCTCATCGGGCAAACCAGACCAGCATATCAACGCCTACGGCGGCGAGGACCGTTTCTGGCTCGGACCGGAAGGCGGCCAATTTTCCATTTTTTTCAAAAAAGACGCGCCTTTTGACCTTGAACACTGGTTCACTCCGGCGCCGATAGACACGGAATCATTTGAACTCATAGACAAATCAAATGACCGGATCCAAATGAAAAAGGATATTCGGCTGGAAAATTATTCGGGAACCTGTTTTGAATTGCGTGTGTACCGCGAAGTAATTGTTTTGGAATCCAGGGATGTATCTAAACTATTGAACGCAGACCTCGCCGCAAATATTAAGTTTGTCGCGTATCAGTCAAATAATCGGATTACAAACACGGGCAAGACTGCCTGGGACAAAACCAGCGGCATGCTTTCGATCTGGATTCTGGGTATGTTTAACCCATCACCGGCAACAACCATTGTGATTCCCTACAAAGCCGGCCCTGAGCAGGAACTTGGACCGCTCGTAAATGATGCCTATTTCGGCAAAGTGCCGGTCGACCGTCTGGTCATTGCAAAGAACGCTTTATTTTTCAAAGGCGACGGCCAATACCGCGGCAAAATCGGCCTGTCGCCCAAGCGCGCTAAATCTGTGCTCGGCAGTTATGACGCCGCCAACAAGGTTTTGACAATTGTTCAATACACCAAGCCCGAAGGAGTTGTTGAATATGTTAATTCCATGTGGGAAATACAAAAAGAGCCATTCCACGGCGATACAATAAATTCTTATAATGACGGCCCACCTAAGCCGGGCGTGAAGCCACTTGGACCTTTTTATGAACTGGAAACATCATCGCCGGCCGCCGCGCTTGAGCCGGGAAAAACGCTGGAACATGTTCATCGCACTTTCCATCTGCAGGGAGAGGAACAGGAGTTGGATGGAATTGCCCGTTCAGTTCTCGGTGTCGGCGTGGATGAAATCAAAAAGGCATTCAAGTAGGTCTTTTATACCCGATGAACTCTGAATCATTGCTGGACATATTCCGCGCCACGGCACAAAGTTACGGTTCTGGTCAAGCCATCGTTTTCGCCGACCGGGTGTTGGATTATGCCGCCGTCAATCTGCTGAGCGACCGCGTTGCCGGAACTTTGACCGAAAAAGGAATCAAAAAAGGCGACCGGGTCGGACTTTATTGCCCCAACTCAGACTCCTTTGTTCTCGCATATTTTGGCATTATCAAATGCGGCGCCGTGGTTGTGCCGGTCAATCTGCTTTTGAACCCGAAAGAAATCGCTTTTATCTTTAACGATGCCGAGATTGCAGCTCTTGTTTATCATGAGGCATTTGCGGCCAATGTTGCGGCAATCAAACCATTGGTACCCAGCCTTAAAACTGCGATTTTCATCGGGAAAAGCCAACCGACCCCTAATGATCTCTCATGGTCTGATATAATTATGCAGGATAAAACGCCGCCCAAAATTGACGTTAATCCAGTAGAGGATTTAGCGGCCATCCTTTACACATCGGGCACAACCGGCCGGCCAAAAGGGGCAATGCTCACCCACCGCAATTTAAGCGTAAATACACGCAGTGTCCGGAACGCCTTGAAATTGGAGCCGGGCAGCGAACGCTTGCTTATCGTTTTGCCGATGTTCCATGCCTTTGCCGCGACGGCCGGTATGCTTGCGCCGCTTCTTTATGGGGCCGCCATCGTGCCCCTGCCGCGCTTTGAACCAGTATCCGTAGCCGAGATAATTGAAAAGGAGCGTATCACGCTCTTTCTCGGCGTGCCGAGCATGTTCGTCGCCTTATTGCGTCTGCCCGAACACTTCACCGCCAAATTCGCGCCGTTAAAATTTTGCGTATCAGGCGGAGCCGCCTTGCCGGTCGCGGTGATGGAACAGTTTGAAAAACGTTTCGGCAAATTAATTTATGAAGGTGACGGCCCCACGGAATGCTCTCCCGTAACCTGCGTGAACCCGATTGGGGGAAAACGCAAACATGGAACGGTCGGCCTGCCCGTGCCGGGCGTGGAAATGAAAATCATGGATGAAGTGGGCCAGGAGCTTCCCCACGGGCAAATCGGCGAACTCTGTGTGCGCGGAGCGAACGTCATGAAAGGCTATTGGCGGCTCCCGGCGGAAACGAAGGAATCATTCTTCGGCGAATGGTTCCGGACCGGCGATCTCGGCACGGAAGATAATGAGGGCTACTTCAGCATTCTTGACCGCCGGAAAGACATCATCATCGTCAACGGCATGAACATTTATCCGCGCATGATTGAGGAAGTAATCAACCACGTTCCGGGAGTGCGTGAATGCGCAGTGGTCGGCGAGCCGCATCCCATGCACGGCGAAATACCGGTTGCCTACGTCTCCACGGTGGAAGGCAAGGAAACAAGCTCCGCCACACTCCGCACGTTCTGCCTGGATAATCTCGGCCGGCATGAAGTCCCACGGAAATTCATCTTCCTGCGCGAATTACCGAAAAATGCTTCGGGAAAAATCGTCAAGCGGGAACTGCGCCGGCACGGAGAGATTGAGCGCGGAATTATCTGAAAATGCAGTCCGCCTGCGGAAGATTGTTTCTTCATTCCCTGGCCGAGCTCGGGCAGGCTGCCTTCTGCATTTCTTTATTTCCAGAGCGGCGAGGGATATGTTTTGTTTTTAACAAGATCGCCGACGTTGCGCACGACCTCCGGCTTGTCTTCCTTGTAAGTTATGCCCAGCCATTTCTCCGGGGTATCGAGAACCTTCATGGTGACCATGCGCGCCTTGATCAAGCCGTCCACTACCGATGGCAAAAGAAATTCGGCTTTTGGATTATTGACGGCATCTTTCAAGAAAAGCGGAAACTTTTGCTCCAAAAACCGAAATAAGGTCGGCGTAAATCCCCACATATTCATGGAGGCGATTGCGTCGCCCTTCAGCGGAGTCCATTGTTCTTTTTCATCCTGATATCTCGCGCCGTTCGGAGCTTTTTCGATTTTAAACCGCTCTACCACGGTTTTTAACATTCCCTGGCCGTCAACCTCGCAAATTCCCCTGGTAACGTGTCCGTGATCCGAAAGCGTATTTGAGATTTTGAACCCGACCATGGCGTAATCGTTGCCAGCCGGATTGAGTTTGGACAAATAATCGGCCAAAATTTTGTATGACCGCGCGCCGTACAAATCGTCGGCGTTGACCACCCCGAAGGGCTCGTTCACGGCGTTTTTACAGCAGAGAATCGCGTGGCCGGTGCCCCACGGCTTTTTACGGTCGGCCGGGACGCTGAAACCGGCCGGCAGTCCGGCAAGCTCCTGAAAAACATATTCCACATTAATGCGGCCCGTAAAATGGGAGCCGATTATCGCCTTGAAATCTTTTTCAATGTCGCGACGGATGATAAAGACAACCTTGCCGAATCCGGCCCGCATGGCATCGTAGACCGAATAATCCAATATAATTTCACCGTTAGGACCGACCGGATCAATTTGCTTCAAACCACCATACCGGCTGCCGACTCCGGCGGCCATTACAACCAGCGTTGGTTTCATTGTGTTGTTTTTCCTTTCGACTGAGTTAATTGCAAAACTGTTTCGCACCTGCTCTTTGCTGTCATTCCCACAAAAGTGGGAATCCAGATTTAATTTACCTTTTTCTGGATTCCCGACCGGGTCGGGAATGACAGGCACGCGCAACGGGCGTTAACGGCAAACATGTTTGCCATATAATTTGAATTTGTCAATGGCATTATCCCTGATTTGTGTTATTCTTGAAAAATTATGTTGATCTTAAACCAAAACCGGCCATTGGCCGTCATTGACATTGAGTCCACGGGAACCAACCCGCGGCAGGACCGGATTATTGACCTGGCAATTATCAAGCTTCTGCCGGATGGATCGCAGGAAAAACATGTTTTTCGTTGTAACCCGGGGATATTCATTCCACCCGAGGTGGAAGCCATTCATCATATTTCAAATGCCGATATTGTTTCATGTCCTTTATTTGCGCAGATTGCCGGTCAGGTTTTTGAGGCTCTCAAAGATTGCGACCTGGGCGGGTTCGGCGTTGTGCGATTTGATATCCCCATGCTCACTGAGGAATTTGCCCGCGCCGGATTTTCTTTTCCCGCGGCTGATTGCCGGGTGGTGGATGTCCAGCGCATCTATCATAAAAAAGAACCGCGCGATCTGACCGCGGCGCTAGCATTTTATTGCAGCGAAGCACATCACGGCGCCCATGGCGCGGAAGCCGATGCTCTGGCCACAATCAAGGTGTTGGAGGCCCAGCTGGAGAAATATAGCGACCTGCCGCGGACAATTGAAGGATTGGATACCTTCAGCGCAATTGCGCGCGATCCAACCTGGGTTGACAAAACCGGCAAATTGAAATGGGCCAATGATGAAATAGTGATTAACTTTGGCGCTCAATACATCGGCCAGAAACTCCGTGACCTGGCCCAAAATAACGCCAAATTCCTGAAATGGATCCTGAAAAGCGACTTTCCCAGCGACACAAAGAAAATTGTCGCCGACGCGCTTGAAGGAAAATTCCCGGATAAACCTTAAAGCTCAGCCAAGGCTGAATCTTAAACTGCAATAGCTAAATTAAAATATTGTCTCTTTTTCATGGACACCACCAGACCGGTGATGTAGATTTTTTTTTCAGACAAGCAATTGCCGTTAAATGAAACAAGCATTACATACAGAAACCGCCATGAAAAATTTCGCCAAACTGACCATTGATGGAAAAGAGCTTTCTTTTCCGATTATCACCGGGACCAACGGTGAAAGAGCAATTGATATTTCCGGCCTGCGCGAGAAAACAGGGGTGATCACTTTGGACAACGGTTTTGTCAACACGGGCAGCTGCCTGAGTAAAATAACTTATATTGACGGCGAAAAAGGCATTCTTGTTCACCGCGGTTACCGGATTGAAGACCTGGCCGAGAAATCAACTTTTGTTGAAACCGCTTACCTGTTGATCCACGGTGAATTGCCGACCAAACAGGAATTGTCTGTTTTCTCAAACCGGCTCAACGAATCATCGCTCATTCACGAGGATATGCGCCATTATTATGTCGCCTTTCCCCACCACGCTCATCCCATGGGCATTTTGACAACAATGGTGGCGTCGCTGGCAACGTTTTATCCGGTGCCGGACGTGCTTGATCCGGACGCCGAGGAGCAGTTTATGGCCAACCTGATTTCACAGGTGCGCACCCTGGCCGCTTTTTCGTATAAAAAATCAATCGGCGAACCGGTAGTGTATCCTTCCTTCAAACTGCGTTATGTTGAAAATTTTCTCAACATGCTTTTTTCTTCACCGGTTCATGATTACAAACAGGATCCGGAAATTGTGAAGGCGGTTGAACTTTTCCTGATTCTGCATGCCGATCATGAACAAAACTGCAGTACTTCCACGGTCCGCATCGCCGGTTCCAGCCTTGCCAATATCTATTCGGTCATTTCAGCCGGTATTTCCGCCCTGTGGGGGCCGCAGCACGGCGGGGCGAACCAGGAAGCCATTCTCATGCTGGAGCATATTCTCGCCACCGGCACAAATCCCAAGGAATTTATTGAACGCGCAAAAGGTAAAAATCGGAAGGAACGGCTCATGGGTTTTGGACATCGCGTCTACAAACAGTATGATCCGCGCGCCACAATTCTTAAAAAAGCATGCCATAAGCTTCTCAACAAGCCCGGCATGTCCAACCCGCTCTTTGATATTGCCCTGAAAATTGAAGAACTGGCGCTTAAAGACGATTATTTCATTGGGCGTAATCTTTATCCGAACGTGGACTTTTATTCGGGCCTCATTTTGAAGGCCGTGGGCATTCCTTACAATATGTTCACCGTCCTTTTCACCATCGGCCGTGTGCCCGGCTGGATTGCCCAATGGCGGGAAATGGTTCACGATGAACATTTTAAGATTGCCCGGCCACGTCAGATATATATCGGCGAAAAAGCAAGAAACTACATTTCCGTTGAAAATCGGCCAAGCCAAGGCTGAAAAGCAACGCCAAAGCTGATTGGAGTTTCTAAAATGAAAGTTACGATACTTGCCGAAAATTACTCGCCGTTCGCCCTCGGTGTCAAAGCAGAACACGGATTCTCCTTTTTCATTGAGAAAAACGGCTGCCAGTTTCTCTATGCCACGGGTCAGTTCGGACTCTGCGTGGATAATGCCCGTACCCGGCAAGGATTTTATCAAAAAATGTTTTGATATCGAGCTGCGGCGCTGGTTTTTGGGCATTATGTCGGTTTGTTCATATAAAAAAGGGGCGGAAATCGCATTTCGCGCGGAAATCAACGAAAGCAAGTTTGGAGCTTTTTCCTTGTTTTTCGTATTAAGTACCTGAATAACCATTACAATGATATATTGCCTATAATATCTACAATATATAGTGTAGATAGAATTTTGATTTCGGAAAAACTTTTATGTTGCACCCGGAATAATACTTTACTATTGTCGCTGCCGATGCTAACGAGAGACTGAAAAATGGCTTGTTCATAAGCTGTTAATAAGTTCGAGTGTGTGTTTTATATTAATCAGATAATACTTTTTGACCAAACATCTTGTTGCGCTTAACATTCTTCTATTTATAAGGAGGCACGCTTTGACAATGCAGGCTGATGTTATTTGGGATAAGGTAAGCCGTTTGTTAAAACAGCAATTAAACGGCGACGTTTTTGCGCGCTGGATAGCCGTTATCACGCCAAACAGGATCATTGAGAATTCTTTGATTCTGAATGTCAGTAATAATTTTTATCAGTCTTGGCTGGAAGAAAATTATTTGCCACTAATCAAGGACAACGTCAATGCGGTCTGCGAACAGGATATGAAGGTTATCTTTGAAGTGATTTCGGACCAGGGTCCGATTCAGCAACCCAGCGCCAACCCTGCCGGCGAGATCAGGACCGTTTCGCCAAAAAAGAATTCCAAGAACGTGGTAAACGCAAGTTCCTTGAATCCCAAGTATGTTTTTGCCGCTTTCGTTGTGGGGTCTTCTAATAATTTCGCCCATGCTGCATCACTCGCCGTCGCTCAGTCTCCCGGGAAAGCGTATAACCCGCTTTTTATATATGGCGGAGTCGGACTGGGAAAAACTCACCTGATGCAGGCAATCGGCCACTACGCTCTTGAACAGTCCAAACTGCGCGTCAATTATCTTTCATGCGAAGCGCTCATGAATGATTTCATCGATGCTCTCAGCGCAAAACGCCTTAAACAATTCCGCGATAAATACCGGGGCACGGATTTGCTTCTTATTGACGATATTCATTTTCTTTCCAAAACCGACAAGTTACAAGAAGAATTCTTTCACACTTTCAACGTTCTCTATAACGCCAACAAACAGATTGTGATGACCAGCGACCGTCCTGCGGGCGAAATCATGGGATTGGAACAAAGACTGGTGTCGCGCTTTGAGTGGGGACTAGTTACCGAGTTGACTCAACCTGATTTTGAAACCAGAATGGCTATTCTCCGGTGTAAGCAACAGTCCATGAATATTACCATGAACGAGGATGTTTTAAATTTTATCTCCTCCAGTATAAAATCAAATATCCGCCGTTTGGAAGGCGCGTTAATCCGTCTTGTCTCTTACGCCTCGTTATATAACAAACCGATTAACATTGCCCTGGCCGAACAATTACTTCAATCCAGCATTGATCAGGAAACAAGGCCGCCTGTCAGTATCGCCGCAATTCAAAAAAATACCGCTGATTTTTTTGATATTCGGCTTGCCGATATGACCAGCACGCATCGCGCCCAAAACATAGCCTTGCCACGGCAAATTGCCATGTATCTATGCCGCAGGCTGACGAATGCATCATTTCCTGAAATCGGGACCGCTTTTGGAAAAACCCACGCCACGGTTATGCATGCCTGCCGCATGATAGATAAAAAAACTCATCGTGATAAACAGTTAAAACAGGCTGTTGCAAAGCTTTCCAAAAGCATGGACAATATTGTTAATAGCTCTGGTGATAAATTATGAATTAACTGACAGTAGAATTTTAATATATTATAAATAAACGTATAATCATAAAACTTATAAACATATGTTGTCTGTGTTGAACAACTTATTGGATGACTTGTTCACTTTTATTTTTGTTGTAACTCATTTATTATTTGCATGTTGCTTTCTTATGTTCAATATGAACAGGCATAATATGAATAATAATATTAATTATATATAAGATAGGAATAATATAAGAGAGAAAAGATAATATGAAATTTACAATTCAAAGAGACGAATTAATAAAGGGTCTGCAATTAATCCAACCCATTATCATATCCCATACAACTTTGCCGATATTATATAATGTTTTGATTACGGCAGAAAAAGATAAAATAACTCTCTTTGCAACCGACTTATCGGTCAGTATGAAATGTTCACTACCGGCAAAAGTCAACAAGACAGGCGCAAGCAGTTTTAACGCAAAAATGCTGTTTAATATCGCACGCGAACTTCCCCAGGACAGCGCTGAATTTCAATTGGAAGACAAAAACAGGGCAACTATCCAGTGTGGACAATCCACATATAAGTTGCTGGGAATCTCAGCGGAAGACTTTCCGGCCGCACCGCCCTTTGCAACAACAAGCTCGTTTATCATAGACCAAGTACTATTGAAAGATATGCTCCAAAAGACAACTTATGCCGCTTCAGACGATGAAAGCCGCGTAATCCTTAACGGAGTCTTAATGAGCATTAAAGGACACAAAATTATTATTGTGGCAACGGACGGCCGAAGGCTGGCGCTGGTTGAAAAAGAAATTGAACTACCGGATGACCAAAAATTAGATTTCGTTATCCCGGCCAAGACAATTAATGAGTTGATTAAAGTACTCAAGGATGAAGGGCAGGTTAAAATATCTCTTACCCAGAATATGGCTTTATTTGAGATGGAAAATTGCGCCATTATTTCCAAGCTCATAGAAGGTGTTTATCCAAACTACCAGCAGGTAATACCAGGTCAATGCGATGAAAGAATAACAATAGAACGTGAATCCTTGCTAGGCGCCCTGCGCAGAACAGCTATAATTTCCAATGAACGAAATCCTTCCGTTAAACTCAATATTTCTAAAAACCAGATTCAAATCATAGCTTCTAACAATGACGTAGGAGAAGCTAATGAGCAAATCCCTGTTAAATATTCAGGGAAGTCACTTTCAATGACATTTAATCCAAATTATCTGATGGATCCGCTCCGGGCCCTCAGTAGTGATGATATTGCCATAGAATTTACGGATGATCTCAGTCCGGCAGTGGTTAAAAGCAATATTCCATTCATTTACGTGCTGATGCCTCTGCGAATAGGTTAACACACCCGAGGCAGCTTAATCACGCTTTTCCGTCAGATCGGATTCTATCCGGCAGTATATTTTCCCCACCGTATCCCTATAAGCCTTCAAGCTGTATTTTTCCTCCGCTAATACAACGGCACGGTCGGCTAATTGGCGACCCAACCGGGGATCTTCCAACAGGTTCAGCATCGCGGCGGCAAATTTAGCGGGTTTTGGGGCCGCCAGCATTGCCGTTGTGCGGTCAAGCACCTGGGTATGAGTCGGCAGATCCGTGGCTAAAACCGGTTTGCCCGATTGAAGGTAAGAATAGATCTTCATCGGCGTATTTATGCCTTTAATACGCGGCGATACAAGGATATCAGCTTGGGCGAACATATTCGCCATGCTTGCCGGCGAACGCGGTCCAAAGAAACGCACCCGCGATGCAATGCCAAGCGCCGAACTTTTCCGCTGATATTTTCGGATTAAACCGTCCTTGCCGCCGATTATTGCCAGAAACGCTTGCGGCATTGATTTCAGCAATATTGCAAAACTCTCCAACAGAAGATCAATACCCTGGTAGGATTCAAGGTTGCCAATATACATCAAGCACGGTTTTTCAACATTTAAGCATTGTTCTTCCGCAACGTTGGTCGGCACATAGTCTGCTGCCAGCAAAGAAATATCGCGCAAAACAAACACGCGCCGGGCGCCACAGGCGCGGGCAATTTCCGCCAACGCCTCGCACACGGCCACCACGGCAAACGCCCTGCGGGCCGCCCATGCTTCAAAGAATTTAAGCACCGGGGAGATGGCCGATAAAACCGGTATCCGCTCAATCATTTGCATCGGCATGGAGGAGTCCATGTCAAATATGTAAGGGACCCTGAACAGCCAACGGATAATCATGGCGCAAAAGACCGCTTCCTCCACCGCATGCACAATTTGATATTTATTGCGGGCCGCCAACCGAAACGCCTTGATAAACAGAAAAATATCACAAACAATTTTTTTCCATGAAAATCCCGGAGGCACATTATTAATCCATGAAAGACGCGGCGTACGGTAAATAGTGATGCCTTTATAAAATCGGTCTTTGCCTTCATGAAAAGTAACAACATCCACCGTGCATTCCCGGTCCGAAAGGCTCCGCAAGAGCAGATCCACCGCTATGGGAGTCCCCCGTTCCTGATAAAACGGATGCGGCGCAAGTAAAAGAATATTCATACCTTGATAAAAAATCAGTTTCGCTCCTGCGTGCCTAGTAATTTTCGCAATTTTCCGTATCCCAGCATGTGATCAATCAAAAACGTTGTCATGTATTGCACGGGGATGCCGGCAACCGTTCGCCGGCAGAGACGGTCACATTTTTGGCATAAAGCAAGCGATTGAAGATCGGCGGCCAGATTCTTTCTCAGGCTTTGATAGGCCGCGCCATTCCATATTTCCAGCAAAGCCGCCGAATTGACGTTGCCGAGCTTCATGCATGCCCCAAAGTCCTGCGGACAGGGTGTTACCGTGCCGTCCGCGCAGATAACAACAGCGTACCATGGAAACGTGCAGACCGTGCCAGGACGCGGCGCGGCGGTTGCCGGCGCGGATTCATCAGCCCATGCATATTCTTCCTTTTCAATGATCTCATCAACACCCACATCCAACAGGCGACGCGTTGTTTCGATAACCTGACGCTGATTTACTTCCGCCGCCGGTGTTTTAAATCTGATTTTTTCAATAACAATATATGGCTTTTTCAGCTTGGATATCCTGCGCAGGTTTGCGAAATGGACAATATTTGCCAGGGTCGTTTCAAAGACGGCGCCAACGCGGATTGTTTCATAAATTTCCTTGCAGAACCCGTCAAACGAAAAAGACACCAGGTCCGGGCCGGCCGCAAGCAGACGACGTGCTTTGTCTTGGTTCAACAAAGTTCCGTTAGTGTGGAAGCGGGTTTTAAGTCCGGCTTGGGCAGCATAGGCAATCATGTCAAACAAAGCCGGATTGAGCAAGGGCTCGCCGCGATGATGAAGATAAACATCGCTTGTAAAGAAGCGGCATTGGTCAATAATCTTTTTAAAAAGATCCAAGGACAATAATCCTTTTTTATCAGCCGCAAGTTCCTTGTTTGGACACATGACACAGCGCAGGTTACAACAGCTGGCCGTTTCAATCCACAGGCGGAAAGGGGCGCCGCGCACCTTTTTGCGCCGGAGCAGAAAGTCAACAAGAAGCTGCCCGAGCCGTTTTGCTTTATTTAGCCGGAACATTGTTTTGCTCTCTTTTCTCTACAATAACGATTATCAAAATTGGATGCTTGGCGAACACAATAAAAGCCATTGCTAAAAATGGCAATCATTAATATGATATAGACAAATAGTTTTCAATAATGACCGTACATATACACAGTTCAAAAATATGTCTTTTTCTGCTTTTTGTCATATGTATCGGCGCGTTTATAATCCGCGCCGATGGCATTAAATGGCCGAAATTGCACCCCGATGAGGCGGTTATTGGCGCATGGGTTGAGAAATCGTCGCAGAATATTTATATCAAGGACCGTGTTTATCCAAACGGCTTTTTTGTCTTGGCGCGTCCATTTGTTTTTGTCGGCCGGGCGCTTATCCGGTTACACGACAGGTTTGATTATAATTGCGGGAAGATAGATCGCGTCCGGAGCGTGAAGCTCGACGGCATTTATTTCGGCCGATGGTTCAATGTATGGGCCGGCACGCTTCTCTGCGTGATCATGTTTCTATTTGTTTCAAGAATGACCCGTTTCCAATGGGCGGGCCTTTTTGCGGCGTGTTTAATCGGCTTTTCCCAGTATGCGGTTGAACACAGTCATTATGCCGAAACGGATATGGTCGCCCTTTTATGTCTTGTGATTGCATTGTGGTTTTGGGTCATCGCCCGTGACACTTCCGATGCGCGCTGGTTTATCGCGGCCGCGTTTGCAAGCGGATTTGCGGCAGGAACTAAATTTACCCTGACGCTGCTCGCGGTGCTTGTTCTTGTTGAATCGGTGTTGTTTGCGAGGCGGCGGCTTACAAGCGATTGGTGGAAGCAGGCGATAGGGGTAGTATGTCTTGGACTCCTGGTATTCGGGACAGGGTTTATTTGCGCCAATCCGGCGGTGTTACTGGACTGCAAATGGTTCTGGGCCGGAATGGTGGCGGAACGGCACAGGGTATTTTCAGAGACAATGCTGAACTTGGGGCCTTTAGGCGCACAGACGGGCGTGAAGTATCTACACCATCTTTGGGGTTTCTATGGCAGCGCGGTTACTTTAGGTTTGCCGTGGATTGCGTTGATTGTGGCCGGTCTGCCTTGCGTAGCGCCTCGCCTCGGCGGAGTCGCGCCGCCGGCGGACGAAACCTGGATTGGCCGTGCGCGCCGGTATTGGTCAGTCTTAATTCTATTTCCGACCGTGTTTGCTTTATACTGGATCTTTATGGCGCCCTGGGTGCGCTCTCAGGAATTTCTTTTCTTCTTGCCTTCCTTTGCCGCCCTGGCGGCTATTGCAGTGACAGTATTATTCCGGATAACCCAAGCGTGGCGCCGCCTGGCCGTATTGCTTTTTGCCCTGGTTGCGCTTGCGGTAAATGGCGCCAATGGATTGTGCGTTGCCAAACTCTTTGGTTGGAAGGACACCCGCATTCATGCGATGGAATGGCTGCAAATAAATTTGCCGCTTGAGAGCAGAATAGCCGCCGAATCATATGCAGCGGCTGGTTGTCCCACGACAGTGAATCCTCCTTTGGCCATAAGAAAAACAGAGCGTTACGGAATAAAGCCATTAATTGATTATGGCGCCGATTATTTATTGCGGGCGGCCAGCGTCAGCGGACGCGGTTTCCGTCATCCGCTTACCGGCGAATTATACCCTGGGCCGGCCGATAATATCAGACAATTCATGGCCGGCAGCACTTTGCTTCGATCCTGGGCGCCTTTGCCGCCACAGGGATTGGCAACCTTTGTTTCGCCGGTAATTGAATTGTATGGAATGAAACATTTTGCGCCAACTGTATCATTGCAGGTAGAATTACCACAACCCGCTTTAATCGTCAACTGCAACCAGAATTCGGTCGGCCGGCAAACTTTTTTTCCGGTCGGACATGAGCTTGGTTGCGCGACCGCGCTCCTGATCGACCATCTGCCGCAGACAATCGCGGTCGGCGGCCCGGATCAATTAAGCAGGTCCGTGTATCTGGTGTTAAATACCGCGGAAAGGCCGGCCATCGTTAATGTCCGCGGGTTTGGAATGGATAAAAAGGTTACCTTGGAACCGTACGATACATGCGTGGTTCCGCTGAAACGGTCAATGTGGTGGCCGAGCGCGGAGCCTTTTGAAAAAATCACTCTGAATACCAGGCCGTTTGAAGACGTCCTTTATATTCCGTGTTTTGCCCGGATTGCTTTTACGGTTTCCGAAGCGGTGCGGATTTGTCTGGATACCGGGCGTGAAGATAAGATTGCCGAATATTTTCCGGCAGAACTGCTGGAACGGGAACTGAGTCCTGATTTGAGATATATTATTTCTGCAAAGCCGGGTTTGTTGCAAATGACCGAACGTACCGAGCGGCAGGCCGTTTACTTGCGGAAAAAAATAGAAAAAAGTCTCCAAACCGATCCCGCTTCTGTTTGCATAAACGATGTCAGCGGTTATTATTATGGGCAGCTTGCCAGGGTACGCCTGCAACAATCTTATGGGCTTGCCTGCGGTCCACAGCGGGAGGAATACATCCGCGCTCCTATGCAGAATGCGGTTAAAATTCTTGATCTTCACTTGCCGGAGGAGCAGGAAGACGGACAAAAATTTAATCAGGCCATAAACAACGGAGAATATTATCAAAACTTTACGCTTCCCGTTCTTGTAGCCCGCGGCAAATATGAATTGCGCGGCGAAGTGATGCTGAGATTAAAGGAAACCAAACCTGATTCAGTCGTGCCTTTGACAGTGTTTATGGCGGGTGGAACAGATGCGGCAAGTAAAATTGAACTTCAGCCGGGCAAATGGTGCGATTTTTCACTGATTCTTCGGCCGGGAAGAGAAATACAGCCCTGCTTTGAATTTCGTGCGCCCGTTGCCGTTCAAGTACATTTGAGGAACATGGAAACAGTCTGGAGTTTGGATTCCGCGCTTGAATCGGTATGCAATGATCTTGCCCCAGCCGGGCAGCCCAATGACAAGCAAGCCGGGAAACGGCCGCCGGAAGCAGGGAGAAGACTGAAAAATACCGCCCTCTTTACCCCCTGGCTGGCGCTGGTTGGGTTTGATTTTGATCCCGCGACAAGAGAAGTAAAGTGTATTTTTGAAGCTTTACGCAACGATACGCCAAAATTGGCAGTTGTGTTCTGGCTTCAGCGACATGGTGAATGGCGTCGGAAACAGGCTCAACCAATCAGTACGCAACAATGGCTCAATAAGGGAGAGCGTAAGATTATTACCGTCCGTCTTGGCGAAGATTTTGGAAAATCACCGGATGTCCAGAAACTTGGGCTGGGAGTAGAAACAGACGTGTTATGGCATCCGGGCGCCATTTCATTGGCGACCGGCGGCTATGTTATGCCGTTTTCAAGCATTATTGAGCCACCCAAACCGGATAAAGCCGATAAATAAAATTATCGGTTGATTGTTGCCAGTTTAAACAAGCGATGCTTATCCCATATTTCAAGTTTTTTTTGCGTATTTGCCATGTCCGCGTCCGGCAACATAAACCGCAGTTCAAACTCTACCTGTGAAATTTCGCGCGCTGTCAGCCATGTGTCTTCTTTATTTTCGCTTCCGGGCAGGCGAGCAGTGATCTCAAGCGGAATGCCCGTGTGCAAGACGCGGTAAATCAGTGTTTTTTCTTTTACATCGGTCTCTTTGTGCAAGAGCTTGAAATCATGGCTTCCGCCCATGACGGATACACGCGGGAGAGTAAATAAATTTGTTGCGGGACCGATTGACGCCACGGCGTCTTCGCACACAACTGCCGTCTGGAACTTTGCCTGTTTTGCGGCCTTTTGCGTGCTCTCTTTTTGCTGTCCATAGGGATAACAAAAAGAATATGGTTTACAGATACCATGCAGTTTGAGTTGCCTCCAGCATTCTGCAATATCAGGAAGAGGATTACCAGATGCCGCCAGGTTGCCATGGCTTTGCGAATGGCCGCCGAAGACAAAAGTTCCGCGTTTCTGCATTGCCGACACCTCCGGCCAAATCAGGCATTTTTTTCCTTCGTGTTCGCGCCGGTCAGCCTCTGTTTCAGCGATCTGCCCGGTAATCAGATAAATAATAGCCCGTAAACCGTTTTCTTTGAGCACTGGCTCAATGATGGTTAAATTGCCGAGATAACCGTCATCGAAGGTGATTATTACCGGCTTGCGCGGCAAAGGCTTGCCCCATCCGAAATGGGTTGAGATATCGGAAGGCAGAATGGTCTTATATCCCCGGGCACGTAAGGAAGTCATTTGCGAACGGAAAGTTTCAGTTGGCACACACCACGGGCTGTTGGCTATTTCGCCCACCTCGTGATACATCAGGATGGGCACTGAGAAAGGTCTTTTTGATTCAGAGAGAAGTTCAGCGAATATCCATGGTAATATGCCTACCACCACAATACCGGCAATGACCGCATAGATTAGCCGTTTTTGGTTCATGATTCTAAACGCCCATAACAAATCGCCGCACAAAAGTTTTTAACGGAGATAAAAATCTGATAATCGCCTCGCCCGGCGGGGAATAATATATCCGATAAAAAAGGGCCTTAAAAGGAGCATTCTGCCGGTAGACTTTATAGGCAAAAGTCCGGAAACAATGCAATATTTCTTTGCGTGAAAATTGAGGCATATTAAGAACAGTATCTCTTCGGCCGACAAAGCGCGCATCGGCCGTATCGGCGCTGATGAAACCTTCCTTCAGGCATACCTCTGCCAGTTTGGTGCCGGGATAAGGTTCAAATACGCCGATGATCACGCTGCCGGGTTGAATGCGCCGGTTCAAATTCACCGTTTCCTTAAAGATAGAGGGCGTTTCATGCGGAAAGCCGACAATGTTAAACGATTTGGTTTTTAAGCCGGCTCTGTGGCAGGCCGCGAACGCCTCAATAATCTGTTCGTTTGATTGCCGCCGGCCAAGGACTTCGCGCCGGAACAGCTCGCTCCCGCTTTCAATGCCAATACTGACACGGCGGCATCCGGCTTCTTTTAACCGGCGGCAAATATCGTCGTTCAATGTTTCCGGGCGGGCATTAATATCAAAGGGAAATTTAAATTCGCACGGGTAACGCGCGCAAAATCCTTCCAGGAATGCTTTTTGAGCGGTGAAACAATCGTCGTTGAAATATAAAGTTTGCATATGGTAACGGCTCGTAACCCCCCGGATTTCCTCCAAAGCGCTTTCAACCGAACGGAAGCGGACATAACGCCCCGGCTGCTTCTGGCGCAAGGCATGATTACTGCAGAAAGTGCAATCGTAGGGACAACCGCGCGAGAACATAAAGAGCGCCGTGCTGAAATCCGAGTCAATGATTTGCTGATAATCAAAAAGCTCGCGGTCGGGGAAGGGAAGAGAGTCAAGATTTTCAATGAAAGGCCGGGTTTCATTGCGGATTATGTCTTTCCCTTTTTTTCCTTCAGTTTTAAACCAAATATTTTTAACGGTGTAGTCAATTTTCCCGCTGGCTTGCCGTGCGTCGCGCGCGGCAAGGGAATCAACCAATTCCAGCAATGGATATTCACCTTCCCCCATGCAAATGGCGTCCAGGCCTTCAATTTCCTCCAGGCATTCGGGTGCGAGCGTGGCGTGCTGGCCGCCGAGAATCGTAAAAGCGTTAAAAGGCTGCAGGTCGCGAAAAAGCCGCCGGACATATTGATATTGGGGGGAAACGGCGGAGAAGGCGATCAAATCCGGTCGCCATTCGGCGATAACTTTTCCAAGCGGGGCAAAATCATATTTGCCGAAAAGGTAATGAAGCCGGGTTTGATGGCCATGGGTTTTCAGCACGGCGCTCAACATGCCGATGCCGAACTGATAGCTCATTGCCCCGCCGCGGACGTTTATATCGGGATAGACAAAAAGAATTTTCATTTACTTGTGATTAAAATACAAACAACACGCTGAATGCAACCAGAATCGGATTATCCTAATCCCTTCCGGCCGGCAAACGGCCGAAATAACGCTTAAAACATTGGGTGAAATGACTTGGACTTTGAAAGCCGGACGCAAATGCTATCTCTTTAATTTTCATGGCAAAGGATGATTTCAGCATTTTATTAGCATGCTCCAGGCGTGTTCGGAAAAGAAACCTATGCGCACTTTCGTGCAAATAACGCTGGAAAAGCCGGTTCAAGTGGTGGGGCGTAATGCCGATATGACCGGCTGCTTCACTGATTTTTATCGGTTGGTTGAAATTGGACGTGATGAAACGAACAGCTTCCTCGCACAAGCGCCGGGCTGGATCCGTCTGCGTTTTTTTGCGGTAAGGCACCGGTGTTTTCAACTGACGCAGGTCAAGAGCCGTATGCAGCGCCCGCGCCAGCCAGAGTGAAAGTTCACAACCGATCATCTCGCGGCGCCAATGAAAAGGCGCTGGTTTCAAGGTAAGCTCTATGATCCGCATAAGTCCGATACGGAGTTCAGGATTGGAACAGGGGAGAAACGAATCGGCGGATTGACGTTTTACATAGTCCGTAAAATCCGTTGCAAACTGTCCGGTAACGCCGATGCTGGCGCCGAACAGAACTCCGGCGCGTTTGCACGACCAGCAGTGGACCTGTTGGGCGGGAATGATAATTCCGTTGTCGGGTTTCAAGAACACCGAATGTTTGCCTGTTTTGAAACAGAACGCGCCTTCCATGACGAATTGCAGATGGATAATGTCGTGAATATGATAGCCGACTTTGTATCCTGGCGACACAAGGCCGTGCTGGAAGTGGGCCATCCGCAGGCCAATACTTGCTCCATCCAAAGCCAGAGGAGGAACATATTCAAACGACGTGAGGAGAATTTCATCAACCGCCCGCCATTTGACTCGGTTACTCTCCAGCAAATGTCGCTTTTTTGGCATAAATGTCCGCTTTATGACATCAATATTTGTTTATTTCCCAGGGACGCCATATTAACATGAATGGTAGTTGGCATATTTATATATAATACTTGGGAGGAAGAACCATGTCCATAATTAAGTCTGATTCAAATCGGAAGAAGACCAATGGACCGGAGGATATCCCGGATAGCCGGCATATTGCGACCGGATGGGAAATTCCCACGGTAACTTACTGTGACCAGCCGTACATTGTGCAAATAAACGACGGCGCCTGGCTGTGTTGCGTAACGACCGGCTCGGGCGATGAAGGGCAACGAGGCCAGCATGTAATTACCATGCGAAGTATTGACCATGGGCAAACGTGGTCGGAACCGGTTGCCGTGGAACCGCCGGATGGTCCGGAAGCTTCTTATGCGATGATGTTCAAGGTTCCGGATACTGGGCGAATTTATATTTTCTACAACCATAATACGGATAACGTGCGCGAAGTACTGACGGAGCCGGGTTACGGAGCAAAAACATTCAGCAGGGTGGACTCGCTTGGCCATTTTGTGTTCAAGTACTCCGATGATCACGGCCAATCCTGGTCTCATAAACGGCATGAGATTCCAATCCGCGAATTCCAGTGCGATCACGCCAATGTTTACGGCGGCAAGCTGAAATGCTTCTGGAACGTCGGAAAACCGTTTGTTCTGGACAATGCGGCATATGTCTCACTTCACAAGGTTGGCGCGATGGGTGAAGGTTTCTTTGCCCAGTCCGAAGGGGCTTTGTTGCGCAGTTCAAATCTGCTCACGGAGCAGAATCCTGAAAAAATAGTCTGGGAAACTCTGCCGGAAGGTGAAATCGGACTCCGCGCGCCACAAGGCGGCGGACGGATCGCCGAAGAGCAGAGTTATTCGGTTATGAGCGACGGATCTATATATTGCGTGTACCGAAGCGTGGCTGGCCACCCGGTGGAAGCCTATAGTCGGGACGGCGGCCGGAAATGGTCGGCGCCACGCTATAAACAATATGCTGATGGAAGATTGATGAAACACCCGCGCGCGGCTAATTTTGCCTGGCGTTGCCATAACGGAAAATATCTTTACTGGTATCACAACCACGGGGGTATTTTTATCCGTCGTGACTTTCGAATTCACAATGGATATGAAGACCGTAATCCGGTCTGGCTGTGCGCGGGCGAGGAAATTGATTCACCGGAAGGCCGGATTATACGCTGGTCCCAGCCCGAAGTGGTGCTGTATGACGACGATCCTTTTGTCCGGATAAGCTACCCCGACCTGGTTGAAGATGGCGGGGAATATTATCTTACGGAAACGCAAAAAAACATTGCCCGTGTTCATAAATTGGACAAACGGCTGGTAGAGGTACTTGTTGGACAGTTTGAAAACAACACCGTTGCCCGCGATGGTTTGATCCTGGAATTACCGGCGCCTGGTTCAGACATGCCGGTATCGGTTCCCATGCCGGCGCTTCCGATCCTCTGGAGCCGTGATCATAAAAGCGTTGATGCGGGCAGGGGTAAGGACTTGCGCACTGGATTTACGCTGGAAATACGTTTCAATCTCAATCGTTTGACAGGCGGGCAGGTTCTGCTTGATAACCGGATGCCGGAAGGAAACGGTTTTTGTCTGCGCACAACCGAAAAAGGAACCTTGGAACTGATTCTTGGCGACGGCCGTACCGAAAGCCGTTGGGAATGTGATCCGGATATGCTGGGCACAAAACACAATCATCATATGGTTGTAATCATGGATGGCGGGCCGAAGCTGATCATGTTTGTTGTTGATGGCGTCTTGTGTGACGGCGGCGAACACCGTCAGTTCGGCTGGGGACGGTTTAATCCGAACCTGCGCACGCCGCAGGGCGGTCCGGTGCTCCAAATCGCAAACATGTTGGATGGTCGTCTCAGCATTGTAAGAATCTATAACCACGCACTCCGGGTGAGCGAGGCTATCGGCAACTGGCGAAGTGTATCAACAGCAATGAAGTAATAATTGAAGGTTGAGATAATGAGCACTATGACTTCCATTGAACGCACGCGGACGGCGCTCAAAAAAGGGAAACTAGACCCCGCGTGCCGATACTTGAATTTGTCGTGGATATTAGGGTGGCCTACGCCGCCGGGGACAGGCGGCTACATGAACCCCCAGTTCTATCCGGTGATGTTGTTGACGGAGTAATCAGGAAAGTTTAAGTCAAACGGCGGGAGATAATTGTCCTCCGTTTAAATTAAATCAGGAGGAGTGAAGGATGAAAGAGAAATTTATCTGCAAAAGTATAATTTTTTTGTTGCTGTTTTCAGTCGGGGGATGTTCCACCTGCAACAACAAGGCAAGACTGGAGAAAGAATATATGGGAGCGAGTTATCCCTCCAAGCCTCTGAACGCTGCGAAGACCATGCGCGTCAAACGTTCTTTGCATCCGATGCCGCAAGAACTGAGAATATCCGATCGCAGTTATGAAATACCGGCCGGGGAGTGCGCGCTTAAAAGCTCCCCCGGCGCTTCCCCGAAAGAAAAACAGATCATTGACGCGTTCAAGGAAAAGTGGCAGGCGGAATATAATGTTCCCTTGAAGGACAATGACGGCCGGCTGACCATTATCGCCGGGGTGGTCAAGAATTCGCCGTTCCTGCAAAAGGCGGCTGACAACGGTGTTTTTGACGCGAAATACCTTTCGGAACAACCCAACCGGGAACAGGCTTATAACATTACGACCGTTGCCAACAACGGAAAATTGATGGTTTATGTCGCGGCCAACGACAATGCAGGGCTTCATTACGGTCTTTTGACTTTTAAGCAGCTTCTGAACGGGCTTTCCAAGAACCAGGAATTGACGCTGCCGCATTGCCGGATCGTTGACTGGCCGGACATCCCGGAGCGGGGTGTTATGCGGGGGGCGAGAACAGACGTTCAAATGCAACGCATGGCGGAAATGAAACTTAATGTCAATCATGACTGGATATGGATGAGCGTGTCTTCAAACCGTGTCATTTCATATACAGGAAATTCATATGGCAGAGGCAATCGTGATCGTTTCCTGGCTGGTGAAAGAAATAATATTAAAACTATTCCTCACGTGGTCCACATGGATTATCTTTTCAGCGACGGACGCGGAATGGAAAAATTTCCGGAGTTGGCGGCGGCGGGCAAGACCGGGGAAAGAATATACGGGAGCGAGTCAGGACGGACCTTCTGCTATGGCAATCCGAAAACCCAGGAAGTGATGGATCAGATGTTTGCGGCGATTGCCAAAGCTGATCTGGGTGATCGTCTCGCGGTTGAAATGGGGGAATCACCGACCTGTTGCCATTGTGACGCCTGCAAGGGAGATGCGCGGAAGCATTATATCAATGAGATCAAGCATATCATGCATGCCTATCAAAAAGCCCGGGTGATAAATCCGGCATTGAAGATGGACATCGTATTAACCCAGGCAACCCAACCTCATAATTACGCTATTTTGGATTTCATTCCGAAAGATGTGGGCGTTATTATTTATGCAGGCAACGGTCCCAATGAGACTTATAAAACAACCTTTGGAGAATATGTCCTGACTCCCCAGGCGGAAGAAATTGTTTCCCGCGGGTACAAAACGGGTGTGTGGGTGTCCTACGGGCCGGCCTTATTATGGAATGACATTATCTTCCCGACCTATATGTCCCAATTCACCAAGCTGCGCATGTCGGAAATAAAGGACCGGGGGTTGTATTATGGTTTAGGCTGGATGGACTCCTGTTTCAATCAGGAATTGAATATTGAAGCCTTTGCGGAATTTTCCTGGAACGCCGGCGGCCGGACCGACGCGGAGTTTATCGCGGCCTGGTCGCAACGCAAAAACATGGCGGAGCCGGACAAGGTTGCCCAAGTCATTAAAACGCTGGAGTACCCGATCTGGGCGATGGCATCGGGCATGCGCACGCGGACGATGACCCGTTCCGTTGAGAGAATGGTATCGCTTTTAAATGGGGAAAATCCCAAGTGGGGACCATATTTTGAAATATTGAACGGCTTTGAGTACCATAATAATGAAGAGCTAATTCGGGTTAATAAAAAATGCGATGAGGCGGTGACGCTTTCCAAAGAGCTGAAAAGCAATGAACTGATTGCCAGTTCATTGCTGGTGAAACAATGGGTCGCCATCATTGAGCGTTATGCTTTCTTCCTGGAAAGCAAGGACCCGGAAAAGAAGAAAGCGGCAAGAGAAGACATTATTAAATTGTCGTCCCATTTGCCCAAGTTATGTAAAAATTGGATAGACACGCAGCAACTTGATGAAAGCAACTATAAAGCGTCCCAAGGCGGATTAAATGCGGTCATGAAAGAGTTTGAAAGATTGAAAAACAACCCTATAGAATCTCTTCATTTGAAATGAAATAATGAAACAAGTTCAAATATTCCGGATGTTGGTGACGGCGTTTATGTTGCTCACCGCGGCCGGGGCGCAAGCAGCCGGGCCATGGTACGTAGCCACGAACGGCAATGACGCAACCGGCGCCGGCACCTTGGCAAACCCTTATGCTTCCATCAGCAACGCGCTGACCAATGCGACCGCAAGCGACACAATATGGGTATCCAACGGCGTGTACGCGCTAGACGACCAAGTGGACAACTATACCAAGTCTTGCAAAATCCGCGCCTGGAGCACCAACCCCGCGGACACGGTTCTGCTTGGCCTCGGCTCCAACGACGTGTCAAAAACATTCCGCGGCGTCAGTATGTCCGGCGCCGGCAGTTTATTGCAAGGCTTCACCGTGACGAATTTTTATTTGACCAATTCGGCGTACGGCGCCGGCGTGTATTGCAGCGCGGGGCTCATCTCAAATTGCGTTATCACGGGTAATATCATGGGCTATAATAAAGTCACCGGCGGAGATAGCGGACCCCGCGTCTATGGCTGCGGAGTGTATTTGACAGGTGCGGGCGTGATTGAAAATTGCGATATTATCGGGAATTGGAATTATCCGAATGCTTATGCCACCGGCGGGGGCGGGATTATGATGGATGGTTACGATGGCGGCCAAATGAGGAACTGCCGGGTTGTGGGCAACACGTTTAATAGCGTAGGCTCAACACATGGTGCCGGTGTTTGGGCATACCCGCGCCTTGGTTTCGTTATTCGGGACTCGGTAATTGCCAGCAATACCGGAAGTACTTATGGGGGTGGCATTGACATAAGTGGCGGGACCGTCAGCAACTGCCAGGTGTTCGCAAATTCTGCAGGCACGGGCGGCGGCATTTATTTTTATACCCAGCCGGGTTGGTATGGGTCTATGAAGGCCGACGTTCGTATTGAACGGTGCGTGATCAGCAACAATGCCGGGATCACTGTTGGCGCGTGCTATGTACATGATGATGGCGCTGGCATTATAACAAATGTGCTGATCGTGCAGTGCGCGATCGTCAACAATTACTGTGATCCGAGAGCAAATGCCGGCTTGTATATGGGGGGGGGTGTCTCAAATATCTGGATTCGGAACTGCCTGGTGGCGAATAACCGGGGCGGTATGAGTTGGGGTGAGAGCGGATATCGTGGATGTGGTATCCGTGTGACCTCTCGCAACGCGCTGATTGAGAACTGCACGATTGTCAGCAACCGCCTTGGAAGCAGCGGATCCCCCCAAGGGGCGGGTCTGTATGCGACCAACGGGGTGCGCGTGGTCAATACCATCATCTATCACAATTCAGGGGTGGCATCGTCCAATATCTATGCATTTGCGGACTGCGCGTTCAGCAACAGTTGCACCGCGCCCCTGTCGGAGGTGACGGGAACGGCGAACACGGATGCCGACCCGCAGTTTGTCGCGAAGGGCACCGGCAATTTCCGGCTAAACAACAATTCACCCTGCCTCAACACGGGCATGAATTATGAGTGGATGACCGGCGCGGTTGACCTGGAGGGAAGGAAACGCATCCGTTACGGGACCGTGGACATGGGGGCGTATGAGCGCATTCATTCCGGCACAACCTACGGTTTCCGGTAAGCAAATTGCGGCGTATTTTTTTAATTTTACACCTTTGAACCAAAATGACCATATCTAAAAAAAATACCGATTCTGAAATGCGCCGCACGAACCCCGATTTTATCGTCTATAAACCACGCAGTATGGATGGATCAACTTTTGACACCGGCAATGAGCATTTTCTGGCCTTTGACGGGCCTGACGGGTCGCTGATGGCGGTCTGGACCCAAAGCACATTTGAGGGTCAACCTGACCAGAGGATTATATTTTCCAAAAGCGATGATGAAGGCAATACTTGGACTCCTCCGAAGGTAATTGCCGGGTGCAAGCCGCCGGTAAAGGGCAATATGGCAAGCTGGGGATTCCCGATGGTTTCAAAAAAGGGCCGCATTTATGTTTTATACAGCAAACACATCGGGATTAATGACATCTGGACACATACCACCGGGTTGATGGCTGGGATTTACAGCGATGATACGGGCAAAACGTGGTCACAAGAACAGGTTATTCCCATGCCCCGTAGTAAATGGGATCATCCTGACCCTAAAATGCCCGCCAACTGGATTGTATGGCAGAAACCGCAACGTTTATCCGAGGGAAAATATTTTGCAGGGTTTACGCGCTGGGTCAGCCCGGCCGTCCGGCCGCCTTCGCCAATGAAAATCTGGTGGTCCGAAGCATCGGTAGTGGAATTCATGAGATTTGAAAATATTGATGACAATCCGGAAATAAAGAATCTCAAGATATCATTCTTTGCCGGCGATGATAACGCTCTCCAAGTGGGATTGATTGATCATCCGGAGGTCAGCGTGGTTCAGGAACCGAGTGTTGTAAGCTTGCCGGACGGTAGGATTTTTTGCACGATGCGCACGACCACCGGGAATCCCTATTGGAGCATATCGGATGATGGCGGACGAACATGGCGAAAACCTGAGCCTTTGCGATATCATGATGATGGCCCGGTCTTTTTTCATCCCTGCAGTCCATGTCCAATCTACCGCATCAGTGATGAGAATTATGTCTTTTTATATCATAATCATAACGGGTATTTTGGAAAGTGGAACCCGACAGAATGTAACTACCACCGGCGTCCGATCTATCTGGCTTTTGGGCAATATAAAAAAGAAGCTGCACAGCCGGTCTGGTTTTCCGGTCCGCGTTTTTTAATGGACAATGATGGTATTCCGTTGGGATATGGTGGTGGAAGGGTTGATTTGGCGATGTACGCGAGTTTCACGATCCGCAATAAGAAACGGATTTTGTGGTATCCTGACCGTAAATTTTTCCTGTTGGGGAAAGAGATTACCGACGAATTCCTTTCAGACTTAAGAGTACTGGAGTAAAAATTCATGTCTAGAGCATATTCAGATTTTCTGTAGCCGGGGGCGCTGACCCCGGCATTCAATTCGTTAGTTACCGGCCTCACCGCAGCCGGCTACAACATTCCTTAATCTGCTCTAACCCGGATATTTTACGAGTAATGCATAATGTTCGCCCTCCGGGCTTCGACGTGAACGACTTACGTCGTTCGTGCTCAGGGTTAACCTTGAGTGCACCAGTTACAAGTTCAGGCGTACGCCCAGAAGGTGATGTAGCTGTGTTTTCCGGCAATTATCGAGGATCAAGCGCGGCAATACATGCTTTGTACGGAATGCAATGCAATTACGCGGTTCAGAGATGGTTAGGTAAATTGATCAAGCCCGCGCAGAATTTGAGAGGCTGATGATTTCGGCAAAACCCTTCGGATCATGGATCGCGATTTCGGAAAGCATCTTGCGGTTTAAGGCCACGTTGGCCTTGGTCAGCCCTTCAATGAACCGGCTGTAAGTTATTCCCTGTTGGCGGCAGGCGGCGTTCAGGCGCGCAATCCACAGGTTGCGGTAATCGCGTTTCTTCTGCTTGCGATGAATCGTGGCAAGCTTCATGGCGCGGTCCACCGCCACGGTCGCCTGACGGAACAATTTACTGCGCGATCCGTAAAAACCCCTGGCTAAAGCCAGGCGGCGATTTCTTCTCTTGCGTGACGCGGGAGCATTTGTGGCTCTGGGCATATTTTTTTTCCTCTACCGTATAAAGTTAAATCAGGTTTATCAACCGCTTTGTTTCGTTGGGCGGCAGTATGGATCCACGCCGCAGATGGCGTTTGCGCTTGGACGATTTGGATGTGAATATGTGCCCGCGCGAGGCGCCTTTGTGCCGAAGCTTACCGGATGCGGTTTTGCGAAAACGTTTCGCAATCGCTTTTTTTGTCTTCATTTTTGGCATAGTCTATTTCCCTTTTTTCCTTACAGTTAACAATCATGCTTTTTATCCGGAACTTTTCCAAATGTCCAGCAGTATTTTCAGTTTTGTTCATGCGCGACTTTTACCAGGTATTGGCCGTATTTATTCTTTAACATTGGTTCGGCCAGTTTCATTACCTGCTTTTTGGAAATATAGCCGAGCCGATAGGCAATCTCTTCCAGGCAGGCGATAATCAATCCTTGGCGGTCCTGGACGGTCTGCACGAAATTCGAGGCCTGCATGAAAGATTCATGCGTGCCCGTGTCCAGCCAGGCAAAGCCCCGCCCGAGCAGTTCAACCCGCAAGTTGCCGCGTTTGAGGTAGGCCAGATTGACATCGGTGATTTCCAGTTCCCCGCGGGCGGAAGGCTTCATTTTCCTGGCTATTTCCACAACGCCGTGATCATAAAAATAAAGTCCCGGCACGGCATAATGCGATTTTGGCCGCTTGGGCTTCTCTTCAATGCTGATGGCTTTTCCTTTTTTATTTTTTTTATTAAATTCAACCACACCGTATCGCTCCGGGTCGTTGACCGGGTAAGCGAAAATCAGGCCGCCGCTCCTCAATTTTCCGGCCTTATGCAAAATTTCGGATAGCCCGTGCCCGAAAAATATATTGTCGCCGAGAATCAAGGCAACCGGTTCTTTCGCGATAAAGTTTGCGCCGATTATAAAAGCCTGCGCCAATCCTTCCGGACGCGGTTGTTCGGCGTAAGAAAGTTTCAGGCCGAGCTGTGCGCCACTGCCAAGCAAGGCCTGATAACGAGGCAAATCTTCCGGTGTTGAAATAATTAAAATTTGGCGGATTCCGGCCAGCAGCAGGATGGACAGGGGATAATAAATCATCGGCTTGTCATAAACCGGCAACAACTGCTTGCTGACCACCTTTGTAATCGGATAAAGTCTTGTTCCCGCTCCACCGGCCAAAATAATTCCTTTCATAAACATGTCTCCTGATAGCCTGTTCTATAATGTAATGCCGGTTATATTACTCAAATAATGCGAGATAATCAACCTGTTGTCGGTAAAAAACACTTACCACGCACGGTTGAAGCTATTTTACTGTATAGTCAAAGCAGGGATTTTCCGCCTACGGCGGAAAATCTTTTGCAGTTCTCGCTGCCCAAAGTGACTGCTCGAACCGCCGCCACACCAGATTGATGTAGAGACCGTTCGAGAGAACGGTAAAGTTGCCCAAGGGCCTATTTAATTTCCTTCCAATAAACAACCGAAAGCGGGCGCGGGTTCAACTGCAAATTTTTTAGATTGGCAAGCGCCTGGGAGCTGTACAGAACCGACGGAGTTCCTTGAGCACATGCATAGGACGATCCACCGCTGGCTAGTATCATAGCGCCGAAAATGCGGATAGTACCACCGATAGTTAGATGATTATTTCCCAAAAGTAGTATTATTCCTTCATAATGAATATTGCCTTTAAGAGTTAAGTCTATGCCATCCATAACAATTAAAATGCCCGCACCGTCAATATTGCTTGTTATTTCTAAGTCGCCGGTTACATGGGTAATTTGCGGATTGTCCCTGGTGCCCAAATCCGTTGTGGCGGCGTATGTTCCCCCCGTGAAAGTGATTGTAGCTTGTGAAATCCATTCATCGGCCTGATCCTGCCAGTAATTTGTGCTGAATTGGCTTGTGCCATTTGTAGTCGGAGGGTTGCCGGAAATATCGCCAGAACCACTGGTAGTAACAACAGTGCCTGTGATACTTGAAAAAACTCCGGGCGCTGCCGGGTTGGTGGTCACTGTTCCGGAGCAACTTGCACCGTTGCAGTCAAAATTCGCCGGGACATTGTAATCCTGGCCGTCAATAGAGGCATTACCGGAGACAGTAATAACCGTACCAGTGCCATAGACTCCCAATGCCCCATCGGCGCTTGGCGGAGGATAGTTGCCTGTTCCCAAACACACGGCAACTTCAAGTTTTCTGGAAACATTTTCATAAGTCCCGGTTGACCAGATAATTACGTTTGATGGTGTCGTTATTGTTGTCCGATACCTGGCCTCCCCTCCGCTGAAATTGGTCGTAGCGAAAAAATTACTGGCTCCGTCAGAGCGCAATTCAGCCTTGGCCAGTTCCACTCCCGCTTCGGCAATAAAAAAAGCCTTTTCGGAACGGATTTCGCGGGCCGCGGATATGATTTGCGAGCCGACGCCATAAAGCAGGGCCGTGGCCAGAACGCCACCGAGCGCGGCGAAAATCATGACCGAGACTAACGCAAAGCCAAATGCTGGATGTTTTGTATTCATATTAGTTCGTATTGCAAATAATTGTATTAAAAGTTTGGCTTATAGTTGGTGTTCCAACCGTGCTCCGCCAGCTTACGGTCAAAGATATTGTCTTATAACCGCTATTATTCGAAACAACAATGCATTGTTTTTGGCCGCCGAGCGGCGCAAAGAAAGGGTCGGTCAGATTTGTCGCGGCATAAGTCGCGATAGCCGAATAATTCGTTGAACAGAATTGTTCCAGCTCGTTTCTGGCAATGTGCATTGCCTTGAGCTCGCGGCGCGCAGTTTCCGCGTTGTGTTTAACCCTGCTGAAACTGATCAGAAGGACCGTAAGGGAAGCGATGAGAATAAAAGCCGCAACTACAATTTCAACGAGCGTAACGCCACCCATGCCAGCGGTATTAAGGTTTGGATATAGATCTTTATTGTTCATTCGGCGGCCTCATCCGGTATAAGTCATACTCACATAAAAGAAGCTCCGGAATCCTCAATTTCTTTCAGTTTCTTTTCCTCTTGCATGACGGCATTTGAATCCAGGTTTCCCGCCCTGATTGTTTGGCGCATGTTTTCAATCGTTGCACGGCGTCCCTTCTCCCGCTCCTGTATTGTCTTGAAATCGGTATTATAGCCCGTGCTTTTCTGAGGCGGCGCGGGTTGAGACGGGCTGGTTGCCGGTGGTGTGGATGCCGGTTCGGAAACCGGGCGAACAAATGGATGTTCGCCGGCAACGGATGTGGATTTTTCTTCCTCTTGCCTGGCAACCGTTTCGTCGGCTTTGGCGGTAACAGCACTCTCATCAACCTTGATCTTTGGCGGAGGGTTGAAACAACGAATCAGCGATTGAAAGATCATTGCCATCAAAGCGACCACGCAGACAATCCCGATGATAGTCAGCAGCGGCATTTTTTTTTTGGAAGCATCAGTTTGCATTATTCTACTTCTCCCGCCAACCGGTCCATGTGTATTCATTTGTCAGCGTCGGATATTCGGGTGGCGGCTTTGTTTCAAACCGCGCGTCAAAGGTGTAATTCTTGGCAAAACCGCTTGCTGTCTGCATTGTCCATGAATTAAATGTACCGACTGCTCCGCGATAAAACTGGACTATTCCGCCGTAGACATTCAACAAGCCGGATGGATCGCGGTTGGTGTGGTCTTCAACCTTGAAACTGCCGTCATCGCTGGCGGTTGTCGCCGAGCCCACCGCCATAATGTGCGCGAATATATTAAGATCGTCCGGCGCATTCAGCATGACAACGACATCGCGTTGGGCAATCAGACCCAGGGCATCGTCGGAATTATTGGTCGGGTGGACAGCATAGGTCAGGTGATTGGTAATCTGCACATCTGTTGCTGCGACGATTGTCAGGCGGCCGTCAAGCACACCGCCGACATCCACCGTGCCCGGTTTTTTCGAGCCGGTAGAAGCATCAACGGCATAAACAAGACAGTTGGATGAAATCGCCATTCTGTTTGTTGTCCAACCCATGCGCGAATTGGAAATTATCATGTTTGTGCCCGAGAGCGTTATGCTGGTGTTGCCGGTGACCACGAGATCGGCCTGCGACAGCAGGGAGTTGAAATTAACCGAGGCCATTGATTGCGTGTCGGCATTAAGCTGATAGCCTAGATTAAAACTGACGGAGGAAGTATCACTACCTGATCCCCATGTGCTTCGGGTGGAGGAGACAATCGCGTTGAAAACCGGGTTTCCCTGAAGATAAATGAAGGTGTTGGCGTGAACGGGGCCCTTAAGCACCTCGCCTGATTTAAACCAGATTGCGCCCGGCCCCGAGTCGTACCACATCGCGAACTTTGCCCAACTTTCCTGGTGAACGCCGTCTAGAAATACCGTTCTTTTTGACCCTTCAGCCGTTCCAATGGAATAAATGGAATAAAAACTAATCGCTCCGCCGGCCTGGTCGGGGTCGTCGCCGAAACTGATTCCGGATCCATTAAGGTTAATCAACCATTTTCCCATGGCCAATCCGTTCGTGCTCCGGCTGTCGTTAGTGAGCACGATCGGGAAAGAATCACCTACAAAGTTGTAGGCAGTATTACGTTCAAGGGTATAGGCGACGCCGTCAATGGTGATCGTCTGATCGGAAGTTCCCTTTGGTTTGACCCGGACGAGTGAGGCGTTGCCGGCATAATCCTGCAGGGAAGAATTTTTCAAGTCATCGCGATCATATGATTGACCGTCAGTGGTCATGAGTAAAAATTCGTTCTGAGGAGAATTATTTGGGTTGATGTTAATCTGTCCGGAGACGGTATGCGTTCCGCCGCTTCCGGTAGTGTCCGGAGTGGCCAAAATATGAGCGGAATACGTTCCGTTGCCGATTGTTCCGGTTAAATTGGTCGGTACAACCCCGCCATTGCGGAGATAAGCGACGGCCCGTTCGGCGCCGCCTTCGGCCACGTAAAAAGCCTGTTCCAAGCTCACATTTTTTTTAGCCACTTTAAGCTGTGAACTACTTTCGCTCATGAGCCCAATTGCAAGGATGGCGGCGATGGCGGCGAAACAAGCAACGGCAACCAGGACAACACCCGATTCATTTTGGGCCGCATTCATTTTTTTATGATTTTTCATGGTTTATTTCTCATTTTAATTGATGTGCTTACTGTATTGCTGGAAATAAGCATACCATCGCGTTTTTCAACTGTCAGTTGGAGGTTGACTGTCCCGTTGGCGTTGGTTGTGGCCATTGCGGAGGAAACATAATTGCAGACTAATATTCGTTTTTGTCTGGCCGCGGATGTTTGATTGGTGTCCGGACAGAAGAGAATATTCCTCTGTTGAATATTATAATCAATATATTTAACTCCGTCAAATTGATTAGAGACAGTCAGCCGCCAACTGTTGTCGTGGGGGTCGTCCCCCAATACGCTGACATAATGGGCCGGATTGATGGCTGACGGCGGTTTTGCGCCGGTTTCCCAGTATTTGATTCCGTCCCAATGCGAGTGAACCTCTGAATTGGTATTGAGCCTAATCATGCTCGCTGTCCGCAGTCCGCTGTTTGTTCCCATCCCATAAATCATGCGCGACAAAGCCAAACTGCTTTCCCGGGTCGTCTGCATGCTGAGCGAAGTGGCATGCCAGAGCTTGTTGCACATTATATATACCTCTATTGTGCCCGCAATTACTAATCCGAACAACGCTGTGGCAATCAAGACCTCTAGGAGGGTGAAGGCGCGGGAAAATGAAGAATGAAGAATGAAGAATGAAGAATGTTTTCTGAATGAGACAGCCTGCCCGAGCTCGGCCAGGGATCGGCCTATGACGGAATGACATGTTTTTTCCATTTCTTCCATCATGTGAAATTCATTACACTTAAATGTTTCTTCATTTTTCATTCTACCTTCTTCATTTCTTTACTGGTGCAACTCCGAACTTACTGAACCGGCCAATGACACGGTTGAGGTAATTTTGCCCATCGGATTAACCCACAATATCGTCACCGCAATATCTTTTACTCTGGCGGATGTGTTGTTGCTGACGGTATAAAAGCCGTTTGAAAAATTGTGCGTTCCGGCGCTTAGCTCTGACGCGGTGTAAAGATATGAACCAAGAGTTTCCATCTTATCGCGGGCAGTATGGATCGCCTCAAGCCTGTTGTCTGAAATGGCGGCTGAACGCCTTGATTGAACGAACGAAACGGTGAATGCGGCCAGAGACAATATTAACAAGGCCGCCGCAACAACCACTTCCACAAGCGTAAATCCTGTCGCCCTGCCCGCAGTGCTACGCCCAGCGTTGCAGGCGGGTGGCGGGATAAATCCCGTGGTAATGTTTTTATTATCTGCTTTCATTTTAACCACTCCATGCTTTGTTTAATGAGCATTTCTTATGCCACATTGAACAGTAAAACAAAAAGCGACTATATTTCTAAGAAAAGAAGACATTCATACTCCAATATGTGGTTCAAAATTTATTTTATACTACTATCGAAACTATACTACACCCATTGTTTCTCACGAATGAGAATTTGACTGGTCAATTCCATCCACTATAATCGCAATTGTATTTTTATCCATAATATACTATGTTATGAACAATGCGACAAATTAAAAGTGCATGAACTCAATACTATTACATCATCTTAAAAAAATAGTGGTCCTGATTCTTGGCGGAACAGTTCTGCTTATTGGGATTGTTTTAATTTTCCTGCCGGGGCCTTCTTTTATCGTGATCCCGGCCGGTCTTGCAATTCTGGCGATTGAATTTTCATGGGCGCGAACGCTTTTAAAGCGCGCTCAAAACGTGGCCAATGCCAAAATATTTTCATTTTTATCCTGGCGGGCAAAAACAAAAAAGCAGGATAATCAACCGCGCGTTTAAAAAAGGCTTGCTTAGTCAGCCGGGATGAATATATTTTTTTGCAAAAAACAGCCCACTCCGTTGATTTACATATGCATGCAGCACCGATCATAGAAGGTTATAAAATTCTCTCAAAAATCGGCGAAGGGGCAACCTCGGTTGTCTGGAAAGCCCACCAAATCTCGCTTGACCGGCCGGTTGTCATCAAGGTTCTTTCCGATAAATTATCCAAGGAACCCGAGGACGTAAAAATGTTCGTGGCGGAAGCGCAAACCACCGCCAGGCTCAGGCATAGCGGCATTGTTCAAGTCTATGATTTCGGGCAGACGAAAAATGACGGGCGCTATTTTTTTGTGATGGAATATGTAGCCGGCTATACCGTTGGCGAATGGGTGCGGCGGCGCGGGCGATTAAAAGAGGCGGACGCGGTCGTCATGGCATATCATGTCAGTGAAGCTCTGCAATATGCATGGGACCAGGCGCATGTGATTCATTGCGATATCAAGCCCGACAATCTGATGGTGGATGCCGACGGAACGATTAAAGTTATGGATCTTGGCCTGGCCCATATTGTTTTTTCAAAAGGTATTTCTTCCGGCGGCCCGGACGAAGGCATTGTAATGGGCACTCCAAATTATATGTCGCCCGAGCAGGCGGCGGGAAATGGCGACCTGGACTGCCGAACCGATATTTATGCGCTTGGCATGACGCTTCATCATATCCTGACCGGGGTTTTGCCATATGGCAGCGGCGATGCGCTTGCCATCATTGAAAAGCAGATAAAAGTGCCGTTGGAAAGCCCTCAGACAATCAATCCGGATTTATCCGCGGACATCACCAGCATGATTCTGAAAATGACAGCCAAAAACAAGACCGATCGTTTCCAGAGCTGGTCGGAGGTTTTGACCGCCAATGCTTCTTTATTACATCAACGGCATTCCGACTCTGGGCCCGGGGCCGCGAAACCTGAAGAAAACCGACAGCATGGCGGACATGCGGAGAAAAATGAACATACAAAACCGAATGATGGAATAAACCAGGACAATGAATTTAAGGAATGTCCCTATTGCGCCGAACTTATCAGGACAAAAGCCGTTTATTGCCGGTATTGCGGGAAAGATCTGGGAAAAACTTCGGTGAAACTGCGTTTAAAACCGGTGGCCGCGCCGGTTTTTGCCAAGTATCAGAAGACAACCGCGCATGTGCCGGTAAGCAAGGGGGTTAAAAAACGCAAGGGTAAATGGGACGGCAATTTGCGAATGGCGCTTTCCTTAATTCTTCTCTGTTTCCTGTTCTATTACTGGTATAACAAAGTAAGATATGAGCGTGATATTCTTATGCCATGGAAAACAACTTTTTTGCGCCAGGTTGTTGCTCCATTAAAAAATCAAACAAATAAAATTGAGCAACAGATAAGAAAGCTTTTGGGAGATCACACGGCGGGGACCGAAACAGAATCCAAAGAACAGAGCTTACCTGCTGAGTAAAAAATTTTGCCCCCGGCTTAGCGGCGCTATCCCAAAATAAGCGGCCAGCGATTGAGCGACATCATAAAATCCCTTACGGATGCCAAGTGATTTGCCTTTGCCTGTTTCCGCCGGTCGGTAAACCAGGAGAGGCACATACTCGCGGGTATGATCCGTTCCCCGAAAGGTCGGATCATTGCCATGATCAGCGGTTATGATCAGGAGAGCATTGCTGTCTAAACCGGCTATGAATGTTTCAAGAAAATCATCGGTTTCTTCGAGTGCCTTGGCATACCCGCTTGCATCGCGGCGATGGCCGTAAAGCATGTCAAAATCAATGAAATTGGCGATAATCAGTCCGTCTGTGTTTTGTCTCATCAGTTCGTTTAATTTTGACTGCGACGCGGGATTATCGGTGGTGTGAAAAGACTGGGTAATGCCGCGCCGGTTAAATATGTCTTCGATTTTTCCCACGGCGGTAACCTTGATGCCCGCCGTGGTCAGATGTTCAAGAATGGTGGGTTCCGGCGCTGGAAATGAATAATCGCGACGGTTGGCGGTGCGCCGGAAACTGCCGGGCTTGCCAATATATGGCCGGGCAATTATTCTTCCGATCCGATATCGATTACCCAACTTGCGTGCGATTTCACAGCCGCGGTATAATTCCGCAAGCGGAACTATGTCTTCATGAGCCGCGATTTGAAATACCGAATCAGCGCTGGTGTAGACTATCCATGAACCTGTTTTCATCTGCTGCGGACCAAGCTCTTCAATAATTACCGTTCCGCTCGCGGCCTTATTGCCGATGACTTTTCGGCCGGTTTCGGTTTCAAAAGCGTTAATCAATTCCGGCGGGAACGATTTTTTTCCCTTATTTTCCTTTTTTCCCTCGTTTTCCTCATTGAACAACCGGAATCCCTCCGTAAGTTCAAGGCCGGCCATTTCCCAATGGCCGGTGGTTGTATCCTTGCCCCTGGATGTTTCCTGCATGGCGCCGTATGAGGCGAGCGAATTTTCGGTCGGCGGAACGCCTTTAATGGATAATCCCGGAGTTATCAGGGCGGGAATATTGCCCAGTCCCATTCTTTGTAAACAGTTCAAATGCAAGCCGCCGACCGCTTCGGCGGTATGGACAAGCGTGTTGGCGCCGGCATCGCCATAATCACCGGCATCTGGCGCCGCTCCAATGCCGACCGAATCAAGAATAAGTAATATCGCTCGTTTCATAAAATGCAGCAGACCAGACATTATTTTTCATGTCAAATAATTTAAAAATGATATAGTGAATATCAACACAAGACAATTCTCTAATTTCTTGATAAAAATTAAATTGGAGGCAAAATGAAAGACCGGCATGACCTGTTAGATGCGAAATCCCCAGCGAACGTTAAAGTGGTTCAGCTCACAACGGAACAGGATGTGCCCGGTTCGCATATCTACATGGAGGCGCAGATATTCGCGTCTGATTCCCGGCGCTTTCTGCTTCATCGTTCGGGCCATGCTCATGGCAGTGATAAGAATGACCCGAAGCACCAATACCTGGTCTGTGACCTTGAAAATCATTGCGCGTTGAGCCCCCTTACCAGCGAAATCGGGGCGACTGCCCCGTCAGTTTTCGGCGACAAGCGCGTCTATTACTTCGTTGACCAAACTGAAATCGGGGGCGGCCGGCTCACGCTCAAGCGGGTCAATTTTGACGGGACCGACCGGCAGACCATTATGGTTATTGACTCGGCAATCCCGGGAACAGGCTATCGGCCCAGTTGTATTTATCCGCTCTCAACGATTTCCTCGGATGGGAAACGGCTGGCGTTGTCGTGCTTTCTTGGCGACGGCAAGCAGGAGAACATTACCTGGGGACTGATGGTCTTTGATCTTGAAAAAACAGCCGTGAAGATCATCCTTCAAGGGCCGAGCTGGTGCAATATCCATCCACAGTACTGCCGCAGCGCCGACGCAAACGCCCGCCATGATATTCTGATTCAGGAGAATCACGACAATATTACCGACGTTCAGGGACAAATTAAAAAACTGGTCGGCGGAAACGGCGCGGATATACACGTCATGCGGGATGACGGCACAAACTTTCGCAATATGCCGTGGGGACGGGATGGAAACGAATTCTGTCAGGGTCATCAGTGCTGGCGGGGCCGAAGCACCTGGGCAATCACCAGTACGGGTACCCAACAACCGCAGGAACAGCAACTCATTGAGGGAAACGCAGCTCCGTTTGCGGACCACATCGGGATTGCAACTCCCGGTGGAAAGCGTAATGATCTGAGCCGAAGTTTCCCGAAGCCTTATTTTAACCATTTTGGAACAGACAGCGAAGGACAGCGGCTCATTACTGATTCCGGTGCTTGGCCTCTGGACCGGAGTTGTAGTATTTTTATTGCCGATCTTGCCGGGCCGGGAGAGGAAGCGGCTGAATTTACATATCTTATGTCTCCTCAGTCCAGTTGCGGCAAAAATACGCATATTCACCCTTTTCTTTCCCCGGACGGAAGGTTCGGGTTCTTTAATTCGGACGAATCGGGAATCCTGCAGGCATACATGATCGCATTGGCCTGATCTGTCTGAAGCGAGGAGGCGGATTCAATGAAAAGCGCAATGTTCTGGCATACGATCGGCGCCGATAAAATTGAGTGCGAGCTTTGTCCGCATCATTGCCGGCTGGCGGACGGCAAGCGCGGCCTTTGCGGCGTCAGATTGGCGCAAGCCGGCGAATTATATGCGGCCGGATATGGATTGATCTCATCGGCACATAATGACCCGGTTGAAAAAAAACCGCTTTATCATTTTTATCCGGGGAAAAAGATATTCAGCATCGGCGGATGGGGATGTAATTTTAAATGCAGATTTTGCCAGAACTGGGCCATATCCCAGCAGGTTGATTCAAATGAGTCGCCTGTCCTGCCGGAGAAAATTGTGGCAACAGCCAGAGCGGAACAATCCATCGGCATTGCTTACACTTATAATGAGCCTCTGGTCAATATTGAATTTGTCAGCGAGTGCGCCAGCCTTGCGCGCAAAGTCGGATTGGTCAACGTGTTGGTTACCAACGGCTATATTGAAAAGGAGCCGGCCGAATTTATTCTGCCATTAATTGACGCGCTCAATATTGACATCAAAAGCATGAATGAGGAATTCTATAAAAAGCAATGTTTTGCCTCCCTCAAGCCGGTTCTGGAATTTTCAAAACAGGCGGTTGCGGCCGGCTGCCACGTGGAAATTACAAACCTGATCATTCCCGGACTTAATGATGCCGATGAACAGATTAAACAATTGGCGGAATGGATTTTTGCCAACCTGGGCGGTAAAACACCGCTTCATTTAAGCGCCTATCATCCTGAGTTTAAAATGGACCGGCCGTCAACCCCGCCGGGGACGCTTGAACGCGCTTATCGGTTGTGCAAAGAAAAACTGTCTTATGTTTATATCGGCAATGCTTTCTCGGATTCAGGCCAGAACACATCCTGTCCGCAATGCGGGAATGAATTGATTATCCGGAGAGGGTACACCACCGGCATTATTGGCGTAAAGGACAAGCATTGCACAAAATGCGGCCGGCCGGCCGACATCATCATTATATAGAATCCAGCAGTCAGGAACCAACTGTTGCGGCGCACAGGATGCGGTATCCTTAGGGATCAGAACCTCAGAGGCCAGAGATCAGTTTTTTGATTTCTGAGTCCCTGACCTCTGTAGCTCAGATTTTCAGGATGCTGATTCCAGCTCAACCGACCAGTTTCTTTGCCAAGTCGGCGGCCGAAGCGGCATCCGGGGCGTAACCATCGGCGCCGATTTCGTCCGCGAAAGCCTGCGTGACTGGCGCTCCCCCGATCATAACTTTAACTTTGCCGGTGAGTCCGTTTGCCTTGACCGAGTCAACAACCATCTTCATATTTGTCATGGTGGTTGTCAGGAGGGCCGAGGCGCCAATCACGTTGGCGTTGTTTTCCTTGGCCAGCTGGACCATTTTATCCGGCTCAACGTTGATTCCGGCATCAACGACCTTGAATCCGGCGCCTTCCAGCATCATGCAGACCAGGTTTTTGCCGATGTCATGCAGGTCGCCCTTGACTGTTCCCACGACAACCGTGCCGACTGGTTTTACGCCTGCCTTGGCGAGCAGAGGCTTGAGAATTTCCATCCCGGATTTCATAGCCCGGGCGGCGATAAGCACTTCCGGAACATAAACTTCATTTTTCTTAAAGCGTTCGCCGATATTGCTCATGCCCGCCAGCAACCCCTTGTTAAGAATATCGGCAACATTTATGTTTTCTTTAATTGCCTTGTCCACGAGCTCCTTAACTTCCTTTGCCTTGCCCTTGATTAGATTTTCGCTGATCTGTTCCAATATGCTCATGTTGTCTCCTTATACTGTTTAGAACCTGCCCCGGAAACAAAATCCGGCGCTAATTAATTGGCAATGAGCTTAGTCGTTAATCCGATTTTTAAGCTAGACAAATAATGCTTTTTTTATAACAATATTGCTGCATTCTTTTTGATAGATGTCAATATTTAGACTTTTTTCGCCTTTGATCGGATAATTCTATGACAATACTATCACGGAAAGTCATTCAGACGGTTTCCGCCCAATATTATAAGACCTTTAAACTGCGCCCTGTTTTTATAGATGTGAACGGTGAAATTATCGTTGAAGGCCGGGGACAAACACGCCTTATCGGGTCCACCCGCAATCCGTCAACTGACTCGTTTCGAAGCTTCAGAGTGAACGGACATAGCATTGCGGGCAGGTTACCGACTTTTGTCCAGACGAACGCGTTCAGTCTGCAGGAGGCAATCCGCTGGGGCGAGCCGTTTGTATTTTATCCTTCCCGGGGAATCGTCAGCTGGGTCGTTGCTTTGGTTGATCAGCGCGGTGTTCATGGTGGCCTTATCGGCGGGGAAGTATTGGCGGCCGATATCAGCGGGGATGAAGTGATCGGCCATCTGATTGAACAGGGTATTGAACCGGGATTGGCAAAAAGAATAACGGCGAACCTGCCGGTCTGGCCGGCGGTCCGGATCAAACAGGCCGCCATCTTTCTGCAGGAATTGTTTTACCGCTCCAGCGGGTGGAAACCGGTCCTGCTTGATGAAAATCGGCTGAAAGCTGTCCAACAGCGTCACATTTCCGAGGCGATGGACGAGCATAAAAAAAGCGGCCAGACCGGCTATTCAATTGACAAGGAACGCATGTTACTTTCGCTTATCAGGGCCGGGGATCAGAACGGCGCCCGAAAGGTATTGAACGACATGCTGGGCGCCATGTATCTGCTCTCGCCGAAGTTGGCCGTCTTGCGCGCCCGCGCGATAGAACTGATGGGTTATCTCACCCGCGCGGCCATTGAGGATAGCCCCATTCTTGAACCGCTCATTGAGCGCAATCATCAGTGGATGCGAAAATTAATCGTGGCGCCTGATTTTGAAACGCTCTCGCACGTTCTTATGCAGGCCCTGGACGATTTTATGCGCAGTATTTATGCCCGCGGCTTCAACTGCTATCATCCGCACGTTGGCCGCATTCTTGACTATGTGGCCTTGCATTACAGCGAACCATTAACGTTGAAACAAATTGCCGACAAGGTCGGAATAAGCGTTTCACGCGTTGCACATTTGGTGAAACAACACACCGGCAAAACAGTCTGGCAGCATTTGATGCGGATGAGAATCGCAAAAGCCCGCCAGTTGCTGGAAAATACCAATGATCAATGCGGTCAAATTGCGCTGATAATCGGATTTTGTGACCAGAGCTACTTTACCAAGCATTTCCGGCGTTTAACCGGCGCTTCGCCCGCCCATTATCGCCGCACGCTTGCCGGCCATGTGTCGAAGTGGAGTTGATCGGACTTCAGTCCTTGGGTCTTTTGTCAATTATTTCTGGATTCCCGCTTTCGCGGGAATGACATTTTTATTCTGACTTCTGACTACTGACTTCTGCTTTGTCAGATCAGTGCATCTTTGTCGCGCAGGTTCCTATCGCCGGACGATAGAAGTTGAACTGAACGTTAGGATGATCGGCGAGGAGTGACATGGGAACGGCGGAATCCGGAATGTGCTTGGAAATCATCATTGTTGTAAGGCGAATACCGAATTTATTATCGTGATGCCCCGGGTGCCAGATGGATACTTTTTCCGCCTTCCATGTTTCCACCGGACCGACAGAGAGCGCCTGGCGCGGCACGAGGAAGACCTGCCCTTCGCCTGATGTGCGGGCGTTCTGAATGACTGTCATCGGGTGTAAATCAACCACGCGCGTCGCAAGTTTCCGGTATTCGGACGGCTTTGGGGGATTATTTATGTATTGGCCCTTGCGTTGGGGCGGGTCGTTGAAGGCCCAGTGTTTGACCTCGCCTTGCCCGCCCTGCATGATAAGACATCTGGCATGATTGTAGGTGTCGCTATAAGCTTTCACGTTGGCCGTTGGAAAATGAAGATTTTCCGGCCTGGGCCGCAGTTCTTTACGAATCCGGTCAAAACAGAGTTCCATATCGGCGCGTTTAAATGACAACGGGTGAGAAGCAGGCGTTTCTTTGCCATTCAGGTACCATTCGTCCATGCCCCAGAAAATCGCTTCTTTTATATTCAGGTTAAGCTCATTCACAATCCGGGCGACAAGCGGAAGTTGTTCGGTCGGACCGATTGGTCCGCAGATACCGGCCGGATTATCGGCCGTGGATTCCTTCCAGGCGTTGACATATTCCAGCGCTTCCGCCAGGTAGAACTCCTCCAGCGTATCATACATAACAACTTTAAAGCCCGGGCGCGCCAGTTGGCGGATGTCTTTTTCTGTCAACTTGGCGGCGTCTTTGAGAATTTTTTCATCCAGCGTGGTGTAATCCCACCAGTCAGGTGATATTTTGCTGATCGGTCTGCTCATGGTTTTGTTTTCTCCTTTAATTGCCCGGCATCATATATTATTTGCCGGAATTGGTCAATTATCTCTGCCGGAATTACAACGTACCAACCAAAATATCATCCACCGTGCTTTCGCCCGCAAATTCCACGATTTGTTTCGGTTTCAGCCCTGTGCCGTGTATGCGGGCCCGGATATATTCCCCTGTCCATCCTTCCGCCCAGCCGTCCGGCATGGTTTTTTCCACCAGAATACAGGCCTGTTTTCCCACAAGGGACCGTGCAAATTGATTTCGTTTTTGGCGGCCGAGTTCAATCAGTCGGGCAGAGCGCATTTCCTTCTCTTTTGCCGGCACTTGTTCCGGCATTGAAGAGGCTGGCGTGCCGGGTCGGGGACTGTAGTTGAAAACATGAAGTTTGCTGAAAGGCAAGTTCCGGACAATTTGCTCGGTCGCAATGAAATCATCCTCAGTTTCTCCGGGAAAACCGACGATAATGTCCGTCCCGAGCCCGATTCGGCCGACCTTTGTTTGCGCGTATTGAATCACGGCAGAAAATTGCTTGGCAGTATATGGGCGCCCCATAGCCTTCAGAATTTTATCACTACCGCTTTGCATTGGCAGATGAAGGAATTGGCACATTTTTTTTGATGATGCCATAAAATCAATCACCTCGCGTTCAACGGATACAATTTCCAGAGAGCTGATGCGGAAACGCTGCAAGCTTGAAATGGCCTCAATTTTTTCAAGCAGTTGCGGCAAGCGGCAGGAGCCTTCGGCATAACAGCCGATATTGGCGCCGGTTAAAACCACTTCCGGAAATCCGCACAACGTCAGTTTTGAAATTTCTTCAATGATTTCAGGAGCCGGTCTGCTTCTTGCCGTCCCGCGCACGCGCGGCACAATGCAATAGGCACAGTGAAAATCGCATCCGTCCTGGATTTTTACGATGGCCCTTTGAGTATTGAATCTCGGCAAAAGTTCCGTGACCTGTTTTTCAGAAGTTTGAAAACGCTTCCCCAAAATTTCCGGGAGATTGAATTTTTCCGTCTGGCTCGCCAGGTAATTTGCGTTTGTTTGCAAATCTCTGTTCTCGCTTTTTAGAAGTTCAGCGGCACATCCCGCCAGTATCACAAAAACATCCGGATAACGGTGTTTAATTGACCGGGCCAGCCGCAGACTGTCCTCTTCGGCTTTTGATGTGACAACACAGCCGTGAATCACGCAGACATCACAGGCTTCCCCAAACCGGCCGGTTGCAAAGCCCGCTTCTTCGAACGAAGCCCGAATAACGGCTGTTTCTGCCTGATTGAGCCGGCAGCCGACAGTTTTAAAAGATACAGTTGCGCGCCGCGTTTTCATGTGCTATAAACTAGACTTCCCAGTCCGGATTGGGAAGCCTAATTTAATGTATAGGAATTTCAAAGTCATGCCACGGATTTCACGGATGGCACGGATGCAGCAAGCATTTAGTCTTAACATAAGTGTTATTCGTGTAATCAGTGGTTAATTGCCGAAGGTCTAATTCATCATGAAAACAATTTATCTTTGCGGTCCGATAATGGATGAATCAACCGGCGTGGCCCGGGAATGGCGGAAAGCTATCGTCCAAAAACTGGACAAGTCGTTCATCCTGCTGGACCCCATGCGGCGTAATTTCAAGGACCGTGAAGTTGATAGCGCCAACGAGATCGTTGAATTTGACCTGCAGGATATCCGTAATGCCGATATTCTCCTGGTCAATTACAGCAAACCTTCAATCGGAACAGCAATGGAAGTTTTCTATGCGGCCAATAACCTCCGGAAATTTGTGGTGGCGTTTTCGCCGTTTGATTTCAAGAATAGCAGTCCATGGATGGTGCGCTATTGCACGAAAATTCTTCCCTCGCTTGACACGGCTGTTGCCTATCTCAAGACCCATTTTAGATAAGATATTTCTCACAGACCACGCCTTTGGCGTGGCAGGGCACACAGCTTGCCACGCGCAGCGCGTGGAATCCACGGAGAGCAAAACCACATGCTTTCTCTATGAGCTCCCTGGTCGGGCTCCCTGGCCGACGCTCGGGCAGGCGGGCTAGGCGGGCAGGCTAGCGAACGCAGTGAGCGAGTGAGAAAATTCTTTTGTTCACTTCAAAATCGCGCCCGTGCCGGCGCTGGTTACCTGGGAAGCGTAGCGTTTAAGATATCCCGAAAGATTTTGTGGCTGATGGGCCGGTAGCCTGGCGCGCCGCTGGCGGATAACGTCGTCGGAGAGCGCAGCTTCAAGTTGATGTTTCGGTATATCAATGCGGATTAAATCGCCTTCCTCCAGCAAGGCGATCAGGCCTCCGGCGGCCGCCTCCGGCGACACATGTCCGATGCACGATCCACGCGTTCCGCCCGAGAATCTGCCGTCGGTAATTAGGGCCACTTTTTCACCCAGCCCCTGGCCCATGATATATGACGTGGGGCCGAGCATTTCCTGCATGCCCGGTCCGCCGCGCGGACCCTCATAACGGATCACGACCACATTGCCCGCTTTGACTTTTCCCGCCAGAATGCCGGCGCAGGCTTCCTCCTGCGAATTAAAAATCACGGCGCTGCCTTCAAAGGTCAGCATGGAAGGCGCCACGCCTGCCGTTTTAATTACTGCGCCTTCCGTTGCCAAATTGCCCCAAAGAATTGCAAGTCCGCCTTCCTTTGCATAGGGGTTTTCCAGGGACCGGATAACGTTTTGATCCGTGACTTTTGCCTTGGCAATATTTTTGCCCAGGTCATAACCCGTCACCGTGAGGGATTTTGTGTTAAGCAAACCTTTGACGGCGCTGACTGTTTTTAGAATTGCGCTTACGCCGCCGGCCCGATCAACGTCTTCCATGTGGTATTCACTTGATGGCGAGACCCTGCAGATATTCGGGCATTTTTTTGAAATGGCGTTAATCCTGTTTAAGTCATAGCTTAAGCCGGCTTCATTTGCGATGGCCAGGGCATGCAGGACGGTATTGGTGCTTCCACCCATGGCCATATCAAGGGCAAAGGCATTATCAAGGGCGTCAACCGTGACAATTTCACGCGGTGTCGGGCCAAATTGCTGTGCCAATTCAACCGCGCGAACGGCGGTTTTTTTGTAGAGGGCTTTGCGTTTGGGGTCAGTGGCCAGAATTGTGCCGTTGCCCGGCAGGGCCATCCCCAATGCCTCGCACAAGCAGTTCATGGAGTTGGCCGTGAACATGCCAGAGCATGAGCCGCATCCCGGACAGGCGTTTGCTTCAATAACCGCAAGCTGTTCCTCGCTGATTGTATTCTGCTTGCAGGCGGCGACTCCTTCAAATACTTTGATTAAATCAAGGATTCCGCCGTCCGGCGCCTTGCCGGCGGCCATTGGGCCGCCGCTGACCATAATTGTCGGGATGTTCGTGCGCAGGGCGCCCATCAGCATGCCCGGCACGATTTTATCGCAGTTCGGGATGCAGACCAGGGCGTCAAAACAATGGGCTTTCACCATTGATTCCACGCTGTCGGCGATCAGTTCCCGGCTCGGGAGGGAATATTTCATGCCGGCATGGCCCATGGCAATGCCGTCGCAGATGGCGATCGTGTTGAACTCAAACGGGATTCCACCCGCGGCGCGGATATGTTTGGCAACCAGCCGGCCGACTTGGTTCAGGTGCATGTGCCCCGGCACTATTTCGGCGAATGAGTTGCAAATGCCGATAAACGGCTTGCCAAAATCCTCAGGCTTGACCCCCAACGCCCTGAGTAGACTGCGGTGCGGCGCTCTTTCCAGTCCTTTTTTAATCCTGTCACTGTTCATTGCTGTTTCCTTTCGTTTTTAACATCAAAAGTTCTTTTCTTAGGCCAATATGGCTTACTAAAAAACATCCGGAAAGAACAGCTAAAAAATGACTTTACTTTGGGCACGAAAGGTTATATTTTCCCAGGCATGAACTTAATAAATAAATTCATCCTTCCGGCTGAAAGAATAGCCGGAGCGGCGGTATTTGTCATGCTGGCGTGTCTTGTGCTTTCGTCCTGCCGGCAGCAGGATGTCCGGGAAGTCGTCATCAAGACGCCGGGACTAAAGAACCAGGCCTGTGCCAAGGTCATCCAGGACGCCTTTATGCGCCAGCCGGGCATTGTTTCCATCCGCCCTGATTTTCAAAAGCGTGAAATCATTGTGAAATATAATTCCATGGTGATTGCACTTAAAAACATTGAATTCACCATAGCGGGGGCCGGATTTGATGCCAACGACACGCAGACTCAGACCAATGCGGTCGCCACCCTGCCGCCGGAATGCCGCTGAAGAAATATAGAAGGCAGAATGTAGAATGAAGAAACAAAATCTAAAAAATCTGCATTCTTCATTTCTTTAAAACATGCGCTATCTGGTTGATCAGTTTGTTGATTATATTTCCCTTGAGCGCGGCTTAAGCGCGAATACCCGATCAGCGTATCAATCCGATTTGATCAAATTCATCCAGTTTCTAGAGCGGCGGAAAATACCAACGATTAACGCCGTTACCCGCAAAGATTGCCTGGACTTTCTGCTGTTTGAAAAGGATCATGGTCTGGGGGTCAATTCCATTTCGCGTCTTTTTGTGGCGGTAAAAGTTTTTTTCCGCTTTCTCCAGCAGGAAGGACTTCTGACCGGCAATATTACCGAGGCGATGGACTCGCCGAAATTGTGGAAGGCCCTTCCGGCGACGCTGTCGGTCAAGGAGGTGGAACGTTTACTGGCGGCGCCCGATGGCGATAAGCCCGGCCTCGTGCGCGACCGCGCGCTGATTGAACTGCTTTATGCCACCGGCCTGCGCGTCTCGGAATTATGCAATCTGACGCTTGATAATATTTATTTTGACGCCGGTTATCTGCGGTGCACCGGCAAGGGGCAAAAGGAACGCGTGGTGCCGTTTTCTGAAAAAGCCGCATCGGCCTTGAAAAAATATATTGACGGTGCCCGCGGCAGCTTTAGCGATGATTCCCAAAACAGGTTTGTTTTTTTATCGCGCCGCGGCACGAAAATCAGCCGCAAGACAGTCTGGAAACTGATCAAGCATTATGCGCGCAAGGCTGACATTCAGAAAAAAATCAGCCCGCACACCCTTAGGCATTCATTCGCCAGTCATCTCCTGGCGAATAACGCTCCCTTGCGGGTGATCCAGGAAATGCTGGGGCATGCCGATATCACCACGACCCAGATTTACACCCACGTTGACCAGTCGCGCCTCAAAGCAATTCATGAACAATTCCATCCGCGGGCTCGCGAAGAAAGGAAAACGCCAGATGATAAAACACCTCTTCCATAATCCCTATCGTAAGCTTGAAAAAGCAATCGGTTATTCATTCCGGAAAAAATCCCTCATGGTGACCGCATTGCTTCATCGTTCCCTGCGTTTTGAGAGCGGCGGAGAAATGGAGGATAATCAGCGGCTTGAATTTCTGGGCGACGCCGCCTTGTCGCTGGTGGCGGGTGACTATCTTTTCAGGAATTTTCCGGAATTACGCGAAGGCGAAATGACCATGCTCCGCAGCCGGCTTACCAGCGGAAAAGCCCTGGCTCTCATCGGTCAGGGCATTCAACTGGGTGATTGGCTTCAACTGGGCAAAGGCGAGCAGAAGAGCGGCGGGCACCGCCGTCCATCCAATATCACCGACGCGTTTGAAGCCGTTATCGGGGCCGCGTACCTGGATGGCGGCATCCGGGCCGTTACCCGCATTTTTAACAAGCTGTTTCTTTCCCTAATGGACGGCGTTGAATCCGCCGGTCAATATGAGGATAATCCCAAGGGCCGCTTCCAGGAAATAGTCCAGCGAAAATGGAGAACAAATCCGCATTACCGGGTTGTCAAACAAAGCGGTCCGGCCCACTCGCGGACTTTCTTTGTCCAGTCCGAAATCAACGGCGCGACCGTGGGAAGCGGCCGCGGTTCCTGCAAACGCGACGCGGAACAGAATGCCGCGCAGGATGCCATCAATAGGATGTCCATGTAATGGACCGGGTTCCGGTTCGTTATTTTAACCGCCGACAATCTCGCCCATTTTAAATATGGGCAGGAACATTGAAACCACAATGCCGCCGATGATAACGCCCAGGAAAATCATCAGGAGGGGTTCCATTAAAGCGGTCAGGCCATCAAGCATTGCTTCAACTTCCTCATCGTAAAAGTCGGCAATGTTTTGCATCATCTCGTCAATCTTGCCGGTTTTTTCCCCGGCGGCCATCATATGCACCAACAGTTTGGGAAAACACGGATATTTGACCAGGGCGCTGGAGAGAGGATCGCCTTGTTCCACTGTGGCGCGCGCGCGCATAATCACGGATTCAAAAACCTTATTACCCGTGGCACGCGAAACGATCTCCATCGCTTGCAGAATCGGCACGCCGCTTTTCAGCAGTTGGGCAAAAGTCCTGGCGAATCTGCTGGTCGCCACTTTCTGGTTAAGTTCGCCGATAACCGGAAATTTAAGCAGGGTCGAGGCCAATTGATAAGCGCCGGCCGGAGTCTGTTTCCATTTATTGAATGCAATGATGGCTATAACCAATATGGCCAGCACAAAGATGCCGTATTTCCTGAGGATGCCGCTCAGGTCAACCAAAAATTGAGTGGGACCAGGCAATTTGGCGCCGAAATCGGCAAACATACTGGAAAAAACGGGAACAATGAAGAGAATCATGGCAACGGCGATGGTCAATGCAATGCAAAGAACAGCCACCGGATAGCTCATGGCCGATTTAACTTTGCGGTTCAATCGCGCGGAACTTTCAAGGAAAGTGGCCAGGCGCCCCGCCGTTTCTCCCAGCTGGCCGCCCGTCTCGCCCGCCCTTATCATGTTGACGTAAAGCGAGTCAAAGATAGCCGGGTAATGCTGGAGCGACTCGGAAAAAGAGGCTCCCGCCTGCAGGTAATTTTTCAGCCCGAGAATAACAGACTGGAAGTTTTTATCGCTGGTCTGGTCTTGCAGGGCGTCAAGCGTTTGGATCAATGGCATGCCGGCCAGCAACATGGCGGAAAGCTGGCGCGAAAAAGCCGGGAGTTCCTTCTGCCTGATTTTTTTTGCGCCAACGACCCGGTCGGAAGAACCACTTTTCTGCTCCCGGACTGGTTTCTCGGCGGCCGGTTTGAAAGAGGGCATTTTCTGTTCCGGTGGCTGAGGCATTGCCTGTCGAACCGGCTCGGACGGTGTCTGTGATAGAACGCCTGATTTAAATACAGCCATATTTTTAAGCAGAACCCAGCCCGCCTGCAACGCTATGCGTAGCATTGCGGGCAGGTAGTCAGAAGTCAGAATTCAGAATGAAAGCAAATTTCAAAACCATTTGGCAAATGCTTCTTCTTATACTGACTACTGACTTCTTAATTCTGACTCCTTCTTTTTTATTCTCCTCCGGTTACGCTCAGGACTTCCTCCAGGCTTGAAATTCCTTCTTTAATTTTTTCCAGACCAACCATGCGTAAAGTCATCATGCCTTTTTCAATGGCTTTATCCGCCATGGCCTTGGCGTTAACATTCTGTAAAATCAATTGGCGGATATTATCATCAACCATCAGGATTTCCATCATTGAACCGCGTCCCTTAAAACCGGTATTCATGCACTTGGGACAACCGACCGGCTGGTAAAGGGGGGAATCGCCGAAAATTTTAGGATCAATATTGTTGATGCGCAGATATTCTTCCGGAATCTTGCCCGGTTTTTTACAGGCCGGGCATAATTTTTTATAAAGCCGCTGGGCTTGGGCCATAATTACCGATGATGAAAGCAGGAACGCCTCAATCCCCATATCGCGCATACGGGTTATCGCGCCGGCGGCGTCATTTGTGTGCAGGGTGCTTAAGACAAGGTGACCGGTTAGGGCGGCTTTTACGGCGATGGATGCCGTTTCCTGATCGCGGATTTCCCCGATCATGACGATATCCGGGTCCTGGCGGAGAATGGCGCGCAGGGCGTTGGCAAAAGTCAACCCGACGTCCTCGTTGATTTGGACCTGATTGACGCCCGTAAGCTGATATTCAACCGGGTCTTCGGTGGTGACAATATTAACGTCAATCTTGTTCAAATCCTGCAGGCAGGAATAAAGGGTAGTCGTCTTGCCGCTTCCAGTCGGTCCGGTTACAAGGATAATACCGTGCGGCTGGGAAATGGCGTAAAGCAGGGATTCATAGGCCTTTTTATCAAGCCCCAGCGCGGAGAGATTGGGGGCAAGACTGGATTTATCAAGGATACGCATGACGATTTTCTCGCCGAAAATAATCGGCAGGAGGTTTACGCGTACATCAACCTCCTTGCCCAGCGCGCGTATTTTGAATCGGCCGTCCTGCGGAATCCGCCTTTCGGCGATGTTCATGTCGGACATTATTTTTATGCGGGAGATAATGGCCGATTGCAGGTTTTTTGGCGGACTTGGCACTTCATACAAATCGCCGTCAACCCGGTAACGCAGGCGCAGGGTTTTTTCCAGCGGCTCGATATGGATATCGCTTGCGCGGCGGCGCAATGCCTCAACCAGGATTGAATTAACGATGCGGATTACCGGCGCGCCCTCGGCGCTCTCCAGCATTTCATCAAGGCTTATTTCTTCCTGTTTTTCATGTCCGACCTCAACCTCATCGCTTTCCTCCATGTTTTTGAACATATCCTCCAGACCGGGGGAAAACTGCTCAAGAAACTTCTGCAGGACTTCTTTTACATCGCGTTCGGAGGCGGCCAATGGTTCTATTTTCAAGCCGGTCAAGGTCTGAATTTCGTCTATATTAGCCGTGTTAAAAGGATCGCCGAAGGCGACCGTCAACGTTTTTCCAATGCGTGCTATGGGAACCGCCACGGTTTTTCTCATTTTTTCGGCCGGGATCAATTCAAGTAATTGGGCATCGGGGGTAAAATGTGCTAGACTCACCGGCGCCATGCCCAGATATTCCGAAATGACAAGCGTAAGCTCGGTATCCGATATTATCTTTTTCTCAACAAGATACTCTTCCAGTCTTTTACCCTCCGTTTTCGCGGAATCAAAGGTCTGTTGAAGCTGGTTTTGATCAATCAGGTTCCGACGCGTCAAGATAGCGCTTATTTGTCCACTGAATGAATCGCGATCCATGTTTATCCTATATTGCTCATTAAAACTCTGCCGTCTGGGAGCATGCCTTTGGATTTCAAATAAACTGGCTCATGCTTTTTAAGTGTTGCCACTTTTACAAAACAACATTATTATACTTCAAGCAGTATAAAAAACCAGAAAAAAACAACTATATCTTAACAATATAAAAACGCCAAATGAGCAAAGAACCCTCCAAGGAATTAAGTCAGACTGAATTGGAAGTCTGGAACGCGATCGGGCAGTTTGAAAAAATTCTGGAAGTGATGCCCAATGACCGGTTTTCGCTGGAAACGCTTGCCGATGCCTATGAAAAAATAGGCGATCACACCCGCGTAAAAGATTATTTACTGCGCCTGGCCAATGTGCTGGCGGATGAAGGCGACGAGGACGCGGCGCATGAAATTTTGCTTAAGCTTAAACAGTTTGACAAGCCGGAACAGAATGTCAAAGATACAATCGCCCGTCTGGAAAACCTGCAATCCGAAAAAGTAATGGCGGATGTGATTGACAGCGGTCAGACCCCCGCCAGCCGTCAAGGGCATATTGCCGCCGAAATTTCCATGGCTTGGAATCTTCTTCAGGCCAAAAAACTCAGTCAGGAGGAGTATTCGTTGATTGTCCATGACCTGTCGGAAAATTCCGGCCGCATCAGTGATATTCCCGTCTCGACCATGCACGCTTTACATGACCGCCATTATGCGGGAATAAGTGATATCATGGCTTTTGTCGCGACAGCCTGTAATACTCCCATGATTTGCCTGGCCAATTTTGAACTCCTGAAAGATGTTTTTTCTCTCCTTTCGTTGGAATTTATGACCAATCGGGGTGCGATTGTTTTTGAAATAATCGGGAACGACGCATTGGTGGCACTGCTTAATCCGTATGATAATCAGCTGAAGATGGATGTGACGGGACTGACCGGCAAGGACTGCCATTATTTTCTTGTGGCGCCGGAGGATTTTGACAATGCGCTTGGCAAAGTTAAAACACTGCTGACAAAACCCGTACCGGACAACCCGGATATTTCACGTGGTTCACGTGAAATATCCGCCTGAAAGGCTTCGACGCGTCCGCCGCTGCGAACTTGCTCAGGATTACCCTTTCAGCGCGTCGAAGGGCCTGTCCTGAGCAAAGTCGAAGGGTTGATCTTGAGCAAGGCGTATTTTACGCCGCGCCGAAACTTCGGCTAGAAGTCGCTGTAGCCGAAGCGCATATTGCATAAGCGGTAATCCGCTCATGAAATATGCGGGACAAAGACAAGACCTGATCAGTATGAGGTTGCGCCAACCCTCAAAAATCTCTTTTCGTTACCATATTTCAGAATCACGCCGTCAGCCTGAATTTCAACGATTGTTACATCCGCAATTGTTTGACCGGCGCTGATCATTTTGCCGTTGATGAAAGCCGTGCTTTCCGTTTTTCCGGCCCCGCGCAAAATGCCCATCAATTTAAGCGCCGGCCATTTGGCGGATTGCGAAACCGCCGGAGACGCTTTTGGCTTGAAAAAAGCCAGTTTTGCCGGCGTTGGCTTGCTTTCGGCATTATGCGCAACAGCAACAATTTGTGTTTGTGCAATCGCAGCAGTTGGCTCCGTTTTCGCAGCCGGAGCAGCGGATTGACGTGCTGTTATTTCCGCTACAACCGCAGATTCCGGCTTGGGATTGGGAGCGGATATGAGCTGACCGGCCGATATGTTTGTGCCGCCGGCGACAGCTGCGGTTGTATTATTAATAGGTCCGGCTTGCTGAACTGTTTTTGCCTTTGCCGGCGATGATACGCGATAGGAGAGAAATGCTATTCCGGCCGTAACCGTCAGTCCGGTAAAAATGGCAATAACCGTCACAATTACCCACAACAATGACGTTTTGCGGCGCCCAGGCTTCGCCAAAGGCCCAGCCTTCAGCGAGGCTTCGCCGACTCTTTGCGGCGAGCCAACGGCGAGCTCCGCCGATTCACCCTCGCGCTCGCCTGGGCGTAGCGCTCTCGCCTCGGCGAAGCCTCCGGCGGAGCCTGGGTCGGCGGAGCGCGGGGCGAGGATGCTTTGACTCGCGGCGGCCTGAATTTGTCCTGCAACCGGCATAGATTGAGGGGGAGAATCCGACGGAATGACGATGTTTTTGACTTCAGCCGCCTGTTGCACAACAGCGGATAAATGTTCATTTTCAGCGGGCGAAGCAGAAGAAACCTTTTCTGTGTTTCCCGCCTCCGGCTTGCGCTGAGATTCATCCTGTTCTTTTCGCCTTAAGGCTTCCTGAAGCAAACTCATGGCTGACCTTCCAATTGCTTAATGGCTTTGTTGACACAACCGGCATTAATTATCGCGGCGCTTGCCACATATCCGGCAAGCAGGGCAATATCACAAACAGAATTTATCAACCGCGGTATACCGCGTGCATAATGATGGATCCGGCGCATGGCGTCGGCCGCGAACAATTGCCCGTTCTCCCATCCTGCCATTTTCAGGCGGTGTTCAATATACTGACCCGTTTCCTGCTCGTTCAAAGGTAAAAGATGATACCGAACGCTTATCCGCTGGCGCAGTTGGCGCAAATCGGGAGAAGCCAGCCTCTGCCTCAGTTCCGGCTGTCCGCAGAGAACAATCTGCAACAGCTTGTGCTGATCCGTTTCCAGGTTTGAAAGCAAACGCACCTGTTCCAACACGGCCGGACTCAGATCCTGAGCTTCATCAATGATCAGTGCAACATTATTTCCGGAATTTAAATTGTCCAGCAAAAAAGCGTTCAGGGTCTCAATATGCGCAAGGCGGTCGCGGCCTTTTATCTTGATGCCGAAATCATTCAATATTGATCGCAACAACTGGTTCTCGGTCAGGAAAGGGTTAAAAATGAGCGAAGTTTTAACGCTGCGCGTCAATGCGGCAAGAACCGCGCGGCAGATGGTGGTTTTGCCTGCTCCGACTTCGCCGGTCAACTCCACAAACCCTTTCCGGTTTTCTATGCCATAAACCACGTGGTCAAACGCCTCGCGGTGGTTATGGGTAAAGAAAAGAAACTTGGGGTCCGGCGTCAGATTAAAAGGCGCCTCTTTAAGTCCGTAATATTCAAGATACATTTCTTTTTTCCAATGGCCCTTGTTAAAAATGATCAGTCTTCATCTTCCGCGCACACATAACGGCGCTGAAAGAGGATAGTCTCAGCCAGCTTTTCCGGCGGTGTCAGCGCCCGCCCGTTTTTCTCCAATTCTATCATTCTTTCTTTCAGATTCAAGCGTCCGGGAAATATTTGCAACGTTTCCCGGTAACAGCGCAAGGCATTTTCCGGACTGCCTTGAATCTCGTATAAAAGCCCGCGATAGACCAGTATCTCGGCTAGATCAACCCGTGCCTGATCCTTATCTTTATCCATGCTGTTCATATCCGACAGACGTGAGTAGGCCGCATCCAGAAAACGCGCCGCCTTTTTATATTTTCCTTCTTTCATTGCCAAATTCCCTTTTTCCATATAAACGCGGTAGTCGGAAGGATTATTCCACAGAGCCTCGTTCAGTACTTCCTCCGCGAGATCGGGCCGGCCTGCTTCTTCGGCAAGCCAATAGGCGGCCACCGTGTAAGCGGTAACATTGCCGGAATCGGCGCGGGTGGCAAAATAAAGCCAGGGCATAATTTCCAGGATTCCCTCCTTGTGCAGGTGAACGTGGCCGTGCGGCGACACTTGCCGTCTCATTTTAGCGAACCAGTCCGGAGCGGTTCCTTTGGGAGCATGACCAACCCCCTTGTGAAAAACGGAGTCAGCCTGTTCGTAAAACTCGCCGCTGATTTCGTAACGGATGCCGCCGAGCATTTTATCGGCAAAGTGTTCCTCATTTTTTTCCCGCCGGTCCGGCATGCTCAACAGGCGGCAGGCGAGCGCAAAAGCAAAACCCCAGAGCACAAACACAATCAGCAATGTGCGCCAGACTGCAACGACAGGTTTTTCTGTATTATTCATTCTCCATTCCGCGCTTCGCGTCCGCCATAGCCGCTGCGGCGACGGCGGATGCATTTTATCAAAAGACGTCCCGATTGAACCGTTTTTTGCGGTAGGCCAGGCAACCAAGGAATATAAAAATAGCGGTCATCAGCAGGCCGTAAAAGATAATCATGATAAACGGCTCCCAACTCAGTGTTTCCCAGTCATTAACAAGGCGCTGACGCAGGTCAAAGAGTTCAAGATGGGGTAGGGCGTAATAAATGATAAAAAGACCATCCTTCCTCCAGCCGCTTAAATCGCTGGCTAATTGCGGCACCTGCGGCAAAAGCAGGAAAGCGGCAACGCTCAGAACGCCGGTTATCGTTGCGGCGGCGTCGCCGTTCATCCTTGTTGTAAAAAAAATTCCCATTGCGGCAAGTATCCCCATAAAACAGAAATGCAGAATCCAGGCTTCAAACGTCAGCGCCGGATTGAAGTTTCCACCGCGCGCGCGCACAATAACGGCAAGCAGAATATAAAAAAGAATTGTAGAAGCTCCTGCAATTCCCCATGACCCGAGCCATTTGCCGATAATCAGTTCAGAGCGCTTTACCGGCTTTGCCAGCAGTGAAAAGATTGTGCCCGTTTTTTCCTCCTGCGGCAGTTGGCGGACGCTCACTCCAATGGTCAGGATCCAGGCAAAGACCCATGCCAGGAGCAGACCCACCTCTTTGATATACCCGACCAGGCCCCTGAGCCCGAATATATTCAGCGTCATAAGAGTCAGCAGGAAAGTAAATAACAGGGTGATCAGGACATAAAGGTCTTTACGGCGGATGGTTTCAATCCAGACTGTCCGGGCAATTATAAGGATACGGATCATGTCAAAATCCTCACGAAGTATTGTTCCAGGGTTTCTCCCGCTTTTACAAGCTGAGGAATATGGCCGTCGGCAACAAGGCGTCCTTTGGCGATTATGCCGACGCGGTCGCAAACCCGTTCAACTTCCGAAAGCTCATGGGAGGAGAAAAAAACTGTTTTGCCCGCGGAACGCAAGCCAGCAATTATTTTGCGGATCTCAATCCGGCCGATGGGATCAAACCCGCTGGTCGGCTCGTCCAGGATGATCAAATCGGGTTCATTAATCAACGCCTGTGCCAGTGCGATCCGTTGCATCATTCCCCGGGAATATCCGGCAATTTTCCGGTCGGCCGCGTCGGAGAGTTTAACCAGATCAATAAGTTCAGCAACCTTTGCGGACAGGAGGCGGCCGCGCATTCCGAACAATTGCCCCGCCATGATCAAAAGCTCACGGCCGGTCAGGAAGCGATACATTTGCGGATTCTCCGGCATGTAACCGATTCGCTGGCGGGCAATTGAGCGGCAGACATTTTCGCCAAAAATCGCCGCTGTTCCCGAAGTGGCTTCAATGAAGCCAAGCAAAACGTGAATGGCAGTGGTTTTCCCGGCTCCGTTCGGTCCGATGAATCCGTACACTTCACCCTGCGCCACGCTTAAATTCAGTTTCTGCAGGGCAAAAATTGTTTCTCGGCCCGTCCGGAATTCAACCGTCAGTTCACGTATTTCTATGGCCATTGGCATTTTTTTTGTTTACACCAACGGATATTTTATTTTGAGAAGGCTTGAAATGCGCCGGTTAAAACGGTTTTTTTGGTCCTTGAAGAATTTATGTTCTTTTGTCAGACGGGCGTTGAGAATATTGAGACTCAAACCGGCCGTTGTCCCCAAATGCCGCTTTCGGCGGATTGCCTCCAGGGGAGGCATATTCGCAAGCTCGTTTAAATGTTCCTTGATATAACGGTAAGCATCACGGAAAGGCATGCCTTTGCCTGTCAGAGAAAGCGCGTAATCGGCGGCAAAAACTTCCGGCCTGAATGCGGCCAGCAGGGCTTCCCGGTTGACTTTGATATTTTCAATCAGCGTAATCATGACGCGCAGGCTCGCCAGGGTTGTATCCAATCCTTCAATGAACGGTTCTTTTGTTTCTTGCAAATCGCGGCTGTAACCGGAGGGCAAGCCCCTGGTAATTTCAAGCGTGCTGAAGGCATGGGCAGAAACCCGTGCGGCCTTGGCGCGGATCAGTTCAAGGATATCCGGATTTTTTTTCTGCGGCATAATGCTGCTGCCGGTGCACATCTCTTCCGGCAGGACGAAATAATTGAATTCCGGCATGGTAAAAATAATCAAATCCTGGGCCAGACGCGAAAGGGTAACCATCAATTGGCTGGCTGCGGAGAGAATAATACTTTCCATTTTGCCACGGGTGTTTCCCGCATGGAGCACATTATGAATTGGCCGGCTGAACCCCAGAAGTTCGGCCGTCTGCTGACGGTTAATCGGGAGCGGCACTCCGTAGCCGGCGGCTGATCCGAGCGGACAACGATCGTTAAGTATGCAGGCATTTTTCAACAGCTCAACGTCGTCCATGAGTCCTTCCGCATAAGCCGCCGCCCACAATCCCACGCTGCTAGGCATGGCCGGCTGCATATGAGTTCGACCGACCATCGGCGTCATTTGTTGTTGGTTTGCCAGCCGCAAGAGCGCGCCGCAAAGACGGAATGTTTCTTCTGCCAGGGACAGCAATTGTTCCTTGCCATAAAGGCGCAGGGCCACGGCAACCTGATCGTTGCGACTGCGGCCGGTGTGAATTTTTTTGCCGATATTCCCAAGTTTTTCAGTCAGGGTTCTTTCAATGGCAAGATGAACGTCCTGGTCTTGAAGAGATATTTTAAAAGTCCCTTTTTGAGCCCGGCGGATTATGTTGACCAGTTCGGTTATCAGGCGGTTTTTTTCGGCCGGCGTAATCACCTTCTTGAGGGATAGACCGGCCAACATTTCGGCATGCGCGGCGGAGCCGATGCAGTCGGCAACAATCAAACGCCGGTCCAAGTCAGGATCTTTGCCGACCGTGAACGCAAGGGTATCGGCATTTATTAGTCCCACGGTTGTTTTATGTGAGCGTTTCAAGTTGTTCCAGTCCTTTCTAATATTTTTTTTTAGCGCCAAAAACCGTAATACTGCCTTTTTGCATTTCAGTTACCTCAAGTCGGCCGAGGAAAACGCGCGCATTTTTAAATGGAATAAAAAGATTTTTTAAGCGCATTTTCCCAAGATTGCTGCCCAGGAACGGCAGGGGCAAATGGCCTATGGTGCCGTTGAGCGCGGCAAAGCGCAGACCGTCCGTCCCCATTTCCGGCCGTCCGGTCACTTTATACGTCAGCCAGAACGGGCCGATAGTAACCGGATTCAGCACCCATGGTCCGAGCTGGTAATTCAGGTAAATGGTTAATGTTTTCGGATTGATTATCACCTGGCTGGCGTAAATGGAAACATATCCCGCCTTGAAGTCCGGTCGGCGGCGGTTTTCCTGAAGAAGATGATTGAAAAGAATATTTACTTCTTCCTCAGAAAAATTAACCGGGCTCGCGGCCTCCCCCTTTTGCAGTTGAGTCATTTTGTTCCGCGCCTTTCCAAATTCGGTGCCCGATATTTTTATGGCGTCAATCTGAACCGGCCATAATGCCAAAGCAAAACAGACGATGATTACCAGGAGAATGAACTGTAATATTTGCAGGCGATAATTATCGTGTTTCCCGGAGTTAAAAAAAGATTCTTTGGAAATTTGCTCCAGGTTCAGTCTCGTTTTGCATTTTGTGCAGTAAAGATGCCCGGGCACGTTATCAAAACCGCATTGCGCGCATCTGATCATTGCGTTATTTGGCATGCTTTTCCTGGGTTACGCTTTTTTCTTTCTTTACGGCGCTTTTTTTGGTCTCTGCGCCGGCAGAAGGTTCAGCGCTTTTCTTTTCTGCCGCCGCCCCTTTTTTATAATTCTCGCTTCTATAATCGGTCTGATAAAATCCGCTTCCTTTGAAAATAATGCCGGCGCCCCGGCCGATCAGCCGGCGAACACTTCCCTTGCACGATGGACACCTTTGCAGAGGTTTGGCGGTTATGCTCTGAAACAGGTCAAAAATGCGCTTGCATTTTTTACATTCATATTCGTAGGTCGGCATCGCTTGTTATGTCTTTCACAAAAGGCTGTTATACTTATCTCCAGTCAAGGAAAGGTAAACGCGAAATCATGAGTTATTTATACAAGAAATTTGCGGTTGTGCAACCTCAAATCCAAGATACTTGGTCAACGCTTCGCAAGTTGGCCGGGCCACATGCCCTCTGGTTACACTGACGTGATGACGGTAGCCGTTTTGTCCGAGGTAAAGCATTATCTTTTGCAGATTTTCAAGTTCAACCACGCCGGCACAGCCGAAAAATTCATCCGGTATGGCATCATCGGTAAAATTGCCTTCGCCCAGGCAGCATTTTATTTTTCCGCTATCGGTCAGCAAACTGCCGAAGGTACAGTCGCCCGGCGCTATTCGGCCGGTGTTGCAGCCGAAGCCGCGTCCTTTGCCAATGGAATTGGCAATGATGGCATGGTCCTGAACCCGGCCTTTGTTCTTCATCATTTCGGCCGGAACAGGACCGCAATGGAAGAGGATGCATTTATCCTCTTCATCGCCGTAATTATTATTCCAGTCAAGGCAGGCGGAGATGCCGTCGGAAGCCAACCCGAGCGCGTGCATCATAATGGCGCTGGCAACATCAACCTCGCAGGCGGCCGCCATTCCCTTGTTATTTAAGAGACTCATTACAACGCAGGGGGAGATGCCGAGTTCAAGCTGGAATTCAGTCCAACACCTGACGGCAACGGCATCCATGTCAAATTCTTTTATTATTTCATCCATTGCTATCGCCAGTTTTACGCTGTTTTCAAACGCCTTTTGTGGGACACCTTGCCAAGAGGTGTAACCTGCCAGGATTTTGGCTTTTGCTTTCGCCTGGCTGGAAGATAGCGATGTTTTGGAAATCATCCGCATAACCATGGAAAGATCAAGCGTTTCAACCGTGATATCATTTTTTTGCATGACGGTTTCGTCAAACCGGACGGTCTTGAAAGGCGTTGTCCGCGCGCCGATTGCGCCGACGACCATTCCTTTGACTCCATTGAAGATTCTGCAAACACGAGCAAAATAATCAATATTATCGTTGAACTGTTTTGACTGCGGATTAACCGTGTGCGGAATAAGGGAGGTGAATTTTATCCCGGCTTGGTAGAAGACATCCATGATTGATAATTTGCCGCAGAAGGCGTCGCGCCGCGAAGCGGGCCCCAGCTTGTCAAGTTCATCCGGATAAGCCATAATGAAAATTGGAACGTCTTCCTCCCGCATGGCGGCCAGGGCGCCGTTTTCATCGCCGAAATTCGGCAGGCAGATAATAATGCCGTCATATTTCCCCCTGTTTTTTCTCAGAAACTCGGCAAATTTTTTTCCTTCGCGGAATGTTTCCACCGCACCGTGCGGCGAGGCTTTGGCGTCCATCATCAGACATTCATGGCCCATTTCCTTTAATGCGGCCGGTATCTGTCGACGCGCTTCCTGAACCAAGCTTGCCGGGAAAAAGCCGCGTGTTCCAAAAAAGAGAGCGAACCTGTTTTTTTTCATTTTATACCTTTCAATATCAGCATATTTCAATTCTTCACAATAAACCTGGCCAAAGTTATAAACTGACATGAATTATATGCAAATCAGTAAGGTCGTAAAGCGTCAAATGAATGACGGCCTTTTGGATGTTGAACGGGACAACAAAATCCAGAAAGATCCGGTTCGGTCAGTTGTTTCTTATCCGCTTCAATGGTTCTCTATCAGCGGGTTTCACAGGCAATCAATATCGAACGAACCTCTGACAGGCGCGTCGAGAAACACACGCGCCGGCTTGTCTCCTGTTCATCAACTTGGAAGTCACAAGGCTTGCCATTATCGCTCGCGGCCTTCGGTTTCCATCCCTTGGGCAGCAGCATCCGGACCTTCATGCGCTCCCCGGAACCGGTGCAGTCCAGGTTAATTTCTTTGCGGCGTTCGTCGAGGCGCAGCCGGTAGGCGAAATAGGCCCTTGAGGCGGCATAACGGACACTTGCCCGGACATCTCTCACCGGAGTCACCGCCCAGTTTGGTGACAGGGTAACGGCGCGCAATTGTCCGTTCTCATCATTGATACCGGCCAGGCCTTCCAGAGCCGCGTTCATCCACTCCGCCATGCCCCACCCGGCATAGGGAACCTCGTTTGTCGTCCGGAACCCGGGTTCGCCATTCGGCCAGTACCAGACCTGGGCTCCGCCAGTGCGTTTCAAGTGTTTTGCGTAGGCGCGGAGAAGCTCAACACCATATTCTTCCCTTCCAAAAAGGAACGCTGCCCGGCAAAGTTCACCGCCGACCCACGGCATTAAGCCGCCGTTGGCATACCCGCCCTGCCGGCAGTATTCCCGATGAAAGTAGCCCAGATGATCCGGATATCCCGGCTGGAGACTCCACCATGGATAGGCGTCGTTTGTTTCGGCGTGGCGGCGACGGTACTCGTCAATGATGCTTTTGGCCTGCGCTGGCGTGGCCAGACCGCGCGTCATCGCCCAGGTATTGCCCATGGCAAGCTGATTGCTTTCGTCAAAGTCCCCGTGGCCGATCTCATCAAGGTGAAAATGGTGCAGGAACTTGCCACCGTCCCAGAGCAACCGGTTCGCTCTCTGCCGGTATGCATCCGCCTCTTTTGCCCAGCGTTTCGCTTCTTTTGCCTTGCCAAGGCGAGAATACATCTGGTGCATGGCCCGGAATGCAAGAAAATATCCGCTCTGGTCGCAGGTGGCGATTACATGCCGTTCCTTGCCCCGGTCGGAGGCGCCATCAATGTCAAAATCCCACGTGTCGCAGCTGTGCTGGCGTTTAATAAGTTCATGTTCCCTGTCCCAGTGTTTCGGGTCGTTGCGGATATATGTCAACGCTTTTTCCAGCCGCGGCAAAGCGGCATCCATCCAACGGTCGTCACCGGTGGCCTGCCACGTCCGCCAGACGCCGAGCACCATTATATATTCCACATCTGATTCCAGCCCCACCCGCCAGGTGCGGCCATCCCGTTCGATGCCGTCCGGCACCATGCCGTTTTTGGATTGTTGTTCCAGGAAACGGTCAAGCCCGCAGGTCATTTCCGTTTCCCAATACCGGTACGCGCTCAAGCCATAAATCCAGTCACGAAGCCAAATGCCGTCAAAATGCCATGTATCGGCCGAAATGTATCCGACGAACTTTCCGGCAGGGGTTTCATATTCGCGTCTTCCGAGAAGCATGGCCTCGCGCGTGAACGGGTAGATGTCGTCAAAGTCCGGGTCCCCGGATTCAATGCCTGTCCCGCAATTCAACCGGAAGTTGACATACCTGCTGTGACGCTTTTCACCAGGCCAGACAAGATAAACATAGTGCGAGCCAAGCATCAATCCCGTGCGAAACTTTATACTGCCGCGATTGTTCCTTAATGCCACCTCGGACTTAAAATAAGGGTGCTGGTCGGGATCACACACGCGAATGGTGCACTTATTGTCTCCCTGATCGCGGCCTTGGATATTCACGGTTACCGTATCCAGCGGACGATAGGTTCTTGCATCGGTGAAAAGCCGCCCAAAGGCCCCCTCCGTGGCTTGCGGTTGAATCTGACTTGATTTCATGCCATCTTTCATCTGCCATGAAACACAATCAATCTCCGCCGCGCGGCGATAGCGTGGATTTGTTTGTTGGACATGTTTTATTCAAACGGTTTTTTCCGCAAGTCGTCCGGAAATGAATTTATGCAGAACACTTGACATAAGCGTTTGGTAGGGGAGGCCATCTAATGCAGCCTTTTTCTGAAGCAATACCAAATCGCTTTCTGATATGCGGATATTCACTCTTTTGTTTTTCTGAAAATGAGCCTTTGCATATTCCCGATAACGGGATATTTCGCTCTTTACATTGGGAACAGATTTCATTCGTCCCCGCTCAAAGGCTTCAAGCAAATCTTTTTCTTCTTTTTTAAGCTTCATTGTGTCCTCTCCTTTCAAATATTTCTTTGTAGCCTTTCGGCTTGGAATGATTGTCTTTAATTGAATTTCCTTCTCTGATTCGTATCGGGGCCATGCCTGCTCTCATGGCGAAATGCTTCAGAGTTGCTGTTTCGCCCATCGTCTTACGGCCACCATGCATTTAGTATCGAAAGAGTGTCCCATGTCGGGCCGCACAATCCGCCGAAAGTCCAAACCGTTGATCCTCGCCCAGCCCTGGAGCATTTGGCTTTGGATCAGATAGATGTCCAGAAGATTCCTGGGCTTTGTTGTTCTCCGGTTTTTGGCACCAACGAGCATCAGGAAGCGATGACTCCGGAGCGAACGCTTATGCAGATCAGCCAGTTGAAGCATTCCGCCATCGTTGAAATAGTAGTTCCTGAAGCATCCGAGAATAGTGGGGTCTTGACCGGTGATCAGCACGCCAAGCGTGTGGGCACCATTTGAGGCTCCGCCGATGGTGCTTCGTTTGACATCAATATTGGGAATAAGCTCGAAGAGCCGGCCAAGCATCGTTGCGTAGGATGTCGAGATGGCAGGGAAGTCCTCAAAGCAAACAAGAATCCCGCCGTAGATCTCTTTCGTATCCAGTCGCTTCTTGAACAGCGGCAGGCTGCCCAGGATCCAATCCATTGTCCCCATTATTTTCTGCGCCGTGGATAAATCGCCCTTGTTCCCGCCGTAGCCACCTGGAATGTAAATGAACAGCGGGAACTTCTTATTAACACGGTAGTTGTCTGGCAGCCGGATGTCCATGCAGGGGATGATGTGCTTTCCTGTGGACAAGGCGAGCAGAGGATCAGTCAGATCCGGAAAGGGAATAGTCACGACTTTGCCTGGTTGAAGATCAACATCGACAACACGCCTCGCAACAATACGTTTGCGTTTCATACCATTATTTCTCCCAACGGGCATAGGATGAAGAGAGCATGTCCCATTGTTTGTTAAAAAAATATTATAATCAGATTAAATGTCAAGCATTGATAATGAATGTCTTATGAACGACGTAACCGGATTATTTAAGCCACGAGTTTGTTATTTTCGGCTTGTGCGGCAGAGCGGAATAAGACAAACTGACTTTATCTCTTTGCGAAAGAGAATATTTTATGGATACCCACGAAATCATGTTTGATCTCCAACAGTATTTAAAAGAAAAAACCGGGCTGATTAACAAAGCCTTGGATCGCGCCCTGCCGGCGGCAAATACCCGGCCGGCGATCCTCCATCACGCGATGCGTTACAGTGTCCTTGCCGGCGGGAAGCGGCTTCGGCCGATTCTTTGCCTGGCCGCGGCGGAAGCGGTCGGAGGCAAGGAAAAACTTGCCATTATCCCCGCGCTGGCGACGGAAGTCCTGCATACTTACACCCTTATTCATGATGATCTTCCCTGCATGGATGATGATGATCTGCGTCGTGGCAAGCCAACCAGCCATGTTGTTTTCGGCGAGGCCAATGCCATCCTTGCCGGCGATGCATTATTGACGCTTGCCTTTGAATGGATGGCCAGGGCAGTGCCGCCCAAACCGTATGCTTCCAATCAATTGATTCTTGAACTGGCCTGCGCCGCCGGAAATCGGGGCGTAATTGCAGGACAGATTGAAGACTTGGCCTCAGAAGGAAAAAAAACGAACGCAGCCACGGTGCATTATATTCATATGCATAAAACAGCCGTTCTGCTTCGCGCTGCCGTGCGCATTGGCGGCATCTGCGGCGGAGCCGGCAAGGGCGAATTATCGGCTCTCGGTAACTACGGCGAAAATGCCGGTCTTGCCTTTCAAATTACCGACGATATTCTCAACGAAACATCGTCCCGTGAAAAAATGGGCAAGGCCGCGGGAAGCGACCGCAAGCGCGGCAAGATGACTTACGTGGCGGTTCATGGCCTTGAAAAGGCAAAGAAAATGGCGCGGCAGTTGGCCGGGGAAGCGGTTGAATCCCTGCAATCCTTGAAGGGAAATACTGAGCCGTTAAAGGCGGTCGTGGAATATATTATTGCCAGGAAAAAGTAAGATAGTCGGTATAGCCGGAGCAGGACAATCTTAGATTCCCGACCAGCCCGAAAAGCTGCGCTTAACGCTGCTGGCGGGTCAAGTCGGGAATGACAATCACTAAAACAATCTGATAAGACTACAGGAAAGTTTATTAAGGAATATTGCCCTCACATTCTGTCATTCCCGCGAAGGCGGGAATCCAGAGAAACGGATAGTCATGATTGAAAGAATGAAAATAATTTTCATCGGATTATGGGCTGACAAGAAAGTGCGTTTTATTGTTTGTGCGGCGCTGGGCGTTCTTGTCTGGACGTTCTCATCCAATGCCCTGAGCGACATCGTTGTTTTTAGTGTGTTTATTTACGCTCTTTTTCACGCCGAGCGCGGTAAAACGGCGTGGAAACAGCCTGCGGGAGTGGCATTCGTTATTCTCCTCGTTCATCATTTGTTGATGCTTCCTTTTTCCGTTTCATCGGAAATGTCCATTCATGATACCGAGGGCATCATCAAAATCCTGGCGGGCGCTTTTGCCATCCCGATAATTTTTAATACGGACCGAAAAATATCCCGCGCTCTTTTTTACAGCGCGGTCGGCATGGCTTTGACCTTGGGTTACGACCTTATCCGGATGACTTATTATCTCGGCGCCGATATTTTTACCCAGGCGCATTCATTCCGGCCGTTTATCCTGAATCATTCCAATGTTGCCAGCATGATGGCCGGTCTTTCATTTTTTGTTTTTTTATATTTTATATGGGAATGGCGCAAATCCTTATGGCCGGCCATGGCCTGCCTGGCGGGGGGCATTATCTGCCTTGCCTACCTGATTATTGCCGCTTCGCGCGGCCCGCAAATAGCATTCGCGCTGGCGTTCGCCTGTAGTGGTTTGATTTTGCCCGGATGGAAACGCAAAATTATCTGGCTGGCGGCAATTATCGCGTTGGGTGTTGTCCTTTTATTTAATTTCAATCATGTCAACCCGCGCTTTACGGAAAAGAGAACCATGACCGGGTTCAGCGAGCGGGACAAAGTCTGGAAGCATACCTGGCGTCTTGTTCAGGAACGGTCCTGGTTTGGATATGGTTACGGCAAGCGCAATTTTGAAATGAACTATTATGCTTCCCAGCCGCCACGGGCAAATTACCATTTTCCGCACTGTCATCAATATTGGCTTAAACTGCTTTTTGAATACGGCTGGACAGGTTTTTGCCTTTACGCGGCAGCATGGCTCATCCTTGCCATCAGTCTCCTGCGCAGGATATTCACGGCGCGAACATTGGACGACCGTCTTTTGCCGGGCATAATCGCTTTAATGCTGTTGTTTATCCATCTCTACGGATTAGGAGATTACCCCGACAACATTGTCCAGACGGCCCAAATCTGGCTTATTCCCGTCGCGCTGGTGGTAATAACCGGCCTTAAATCAATTCGCTGCGATGAATTTAAAACAGAATAAGAACGCCCCGAGTCAGGCGCGCTGTAAGGTGTCGCCTGCAAGCGCTCGGAACAACGTTACGCGCCCGCATTTTCCATGAGCTACGTCTTAAGCCGAAGACTGGATGGACATTCAAGACCGTGGGCAATCATCAGGCTTTCATTATCCAGGATATCAAGCGCGGGCCCATCCGCCACAACCCGGCCGTCATCCAGCACTATCACGCGGGAACAGACTTCAACCACCAGTTCAAGATCATGGGTGGCGATAATCCGGGTGTGTTCAAAACTTTTGAGCAGGCCGATTAAACGGCGGCGGCCGCGCGGATCAAGGTTGGATGAAGGTTCATCCATCACGAGAATATTCGGCGCCATGGCCAGAACGGTTGCGATGGTAATCGCGCGCTTTTCACCCGCCGAAAGCCGGTATGGGGGACGATCTTTCAAATGGACCATGCCCACCCTTTCCAGCGCCAAGGTAACACACCGTTCAACTTCATCCGACGGCAGACCCGCATTGACCGGGCCGAAGGCGACATCCTCAAACACAGTGGGCATGAAAAGCTGGTCGTCCGGATCCTGAAAGACCATGCCCACCGCGCGCCGGCCGGCAACCACCGTCTGGCGCGTCAAAGGTGTTTCGCCAATGCGCACTTCACCGCGGGTCGGCAGCAAACAACCGTTAAGATGCAGGAGCAGGGTGGATTTGCCGGAACCGTTGGCTCCGATGATGGCCACTGATTCACCGTGCATGATCCGGAAAGAAACGCCCTTTAATGCTTCGGTTTTATCCGGGTAAATGAAACCAATATCCCTGGCTTCCACAATATGATGGCTCATGGTACTCCTCCCATAACAAGGTATCCCAAGCCGGCGGCCAGGTTTCACCTGCGCGCCGCGACAAAGAAAGCCAGCCATCCGAGCAAAAACACCCAATCCGCGGGTTGAAACGAGGTTTTGCGCATGACCTTGATCTCGCCGGAAAATCCGCGCGCGACCATGGCGCAGTATATTCTTTCCGCCCGCGCCATGGAACGCAGGAGCAAATGCCCGACGAGCGAACCGTAGACATGGTAACTTAGCCTCATAGGACCGCAGGTGCGCAGTTCCAAGCTGCGCATCATCCGAGAGCCTTCATTCGCGACCACAAACAGATAACGATACAAGAAAAGGAGTTGGACAACGAAAATTCGCGGCAGGCATATCCGTTCCAATCCTTCGGCCAGACGATACATTCCCGTGCAGGCCACCAACGCGAGCGCCGTGCCGACTGTCAGCAGAAACCGCAGTATGATTGAGGCAAACGAAAGCCATCCTCCGGAAATGACAAGGGAGCCGATGACAATGGCCGGCGCCCGGTCGAAAAAAGGGTTAAAAATGCCGATTGCCAGCGCGAAGGGAGCGGCCATAAGCGCCTTCTGCATAATACAGCCTGGCGGAATCCGGCCGAGAAAGATAAGGACAAGCGGATAAAGAAAAAAGGGCGTCAGGGCCGATATCTCATAGCGCGGAAAAGACATGACGGCGACGATAAAGGCGATGGAGGTAATGACCTTGGCCCGCGCATCGAGCCGATGCACAGGCGTGTCCAGCCGCGCAAGTTCATCCATCCGGCCGATTTCAATCCAGCTTGCCAAACGCATAAAATGAAATCATACGTTTCCGCGCCGTGCTTTCAAGGCGAAACCAATAAGGCAGACCAAACCCAAAGTGATCAGCCCTCCGACTATGCCTGCCACCGACGTTCCCGCCGTCACCGCCGGCCATTTTTCCTCCACGGCCTTCGCCACGCCAAAGGCGTGGCAGGCAAGCTTGCCACGCTCCGAGCGTGGCGAAGGCCCTACATGTTCTGGTTCTGTAGGGCTCGCGCTCGTCGCGATGCCGTCTTTTTCTCCGCTACCCTTGAATCCATAATCCGGCAGGAAAGCCGTTTTTTCCTGGACTGCCGCAAGTTTCCGATGGACGGCGTCGCTTGAACCGGAGACTTCCTCCTTGCCCGTTACTTTGGCGATGGACCATTCCAATCCGTCGGGATGAGTCGAGGCAAACCAACTTACGATCCCGCCGATGATCAGGGCGGCAATCGCAAGTCCGATCAGCACGGGCCCTTCGACTTTGCTCAGGGCAGGCCGCAAACTGGTTTTGTCTTTCGCGGCAACCGGCGCGGCATCAAAAGTTTCGGGCCGCGCGCGGGCGACAAACGCAACCACGGCGGCAGTCGCCAACCCTTCCACGATACCGATGGCCAGATGGATGGGCAGCATCAAAAGAACAAAAGTGCCGAAAGGCAGTCCGGCAATTCCGGAGGCCTTGGTCTCAAGCACCACGCCGAAAGCGCCGAGTTGCAGGCCGACGACGGCCGCGACCATCGCGGCAATCCAGGCGCGCAATGTGCCGTGTCTACCAGCCAGCCTGTCCGAGCTCGGCCAGGGAGACGGCGACCAGGGCTCGCCGCGGGCTATCAGGCGGTAGATGAACGGATAGGCGATGAAGGCCGGGAAAAAGCCAAGGTTGAAAATGTTGCATCCCAATGCCAACAGACCCCCATCGGCAAAAAACAAGGCCTGCACGGTCAGGACGGAAGCGATTACCAGGAAAGCCGCGTGGGGTCCGAGCAAAACACTTAAAATGAGACCGCCCCCAAAATGTCCGCTTGAGCCAGTGCCGGGGATTGAAAAATTAATCATCTGAGCCGCGAAAATGAATGCGCCCAGCACGCCCATCATGGGAACCAGATTGTCCTTCATGGTCTGTTTTAATTTTCGGGCGCAATAGGCGATTAATCCGGCGGTTACCACCCACATCGTCCCGCCGACGGCGGGAGAAATCAACGCATCGGCCATGTGCATGTTTTTATCCTTTCAGTTTAAGGTTCACCGTTCACGGTTCTCCGCCTCGAGCGGATCCGCTGTGGCGGAAAGGTTCAGGGTTCCTGAATCTGGAACGATGAACTCTGAACCGGGCTATTGCAGTATTATGCAAGAGCCTTATTTGTTTTCTTCCTTCGTAAAACCGAACTCCCAAGTCAGACCGGTTGTGGCGGTCAAATCCGGGCCGGCACTGCTGATGTGCGAGCCGGCCGCGACATCAAACGTCAAGCCGTCAATCGCGACCCAGCGCAAACCGGTGTTGAACATAATAACATTATCCGTCCCGCTGAGCAGTTCCTTTTCCGCGTACACTTCGCCCACCCACTGGAGCGGATCCACGATTTTGTAATCCAGCGCCACGCCATAATGGATAATATCGCCCACATCCTCGCCCGTCGGCGCGCCGACAAAGGAATACCCGAGATTAACATGACCGCCCATCTTGTCGCAAAAAGATTTGGAGGCGATCCAGGTAACGTCGTAATCTATCTTGCCGCTTCCCAATCCCGTATCCCTATCGGCCGTTGGAAATTTAACGGCGGGCACAATGGCCTGGCGGGGCAGCCATGTGGACTCACTCAAAAATTGCCATTTTGTGTTAAGGATCAAATCCCCCATGCCGTTCGCGTTGCTGATGCACTCTTGGCCGCTTTTTTCGTCAATTTCGGTCCGTTCCTCAAATTGACCTCCTAATCCGAGGCCTACTTCAACGCTTGGAATGAGGCCGTATCCCAGCCCAATGGGCCAATCCCAATGTTTGCAACTTGAATCCTTCTCATACCAAGCGCCCCCTTCGATCTTGAACTGCCTGAGATCAAGCGGATCGGCGTCGTCAATGATCAACGGACGCGCTGCGAACGAAACGCTGGCCGCGCACACCAGTCCTGCTATCAGCACTCCGGTTCCTGCTCGCGCCCTCATATTTTGAATTCCTTTCCTGTTATTGCGCGCCGGATTTATTTCCGGCCGCGTCAATCTGGTAATACGATTTCATAAATCGTAATACCGTGCAAGTAAAAAAATCAAAAAAATGAAAATGATGATTATGAAGGCCGGAATACGGGAAACCGGACTTCAAACAAGGCCCTTCGGCCCTGCTGGTTCGACCCGGCTCACCACAGGTCAGGACAGGCATTTGCCGGTGGTACCCGCGGCAAACGAGACATGCTTCAAGCCCTTGACGGCTTTAAGACGCTTGACGATCACGTCAATTTCACGTGGGCTCCCCAGCACAGCGACAATCTCAAGGCAGTTGTCATGGTCAAGATGGATGTGCTGTGTTGAAATGATCACATCGTGGCTATCATGCTGGAGATCGGTCAGTTTATGAAGTAAATCCGGTTTATGATGATCGTAGACCAGCACAATGGCTCCGGCCACTTCCCCGCCCTGAAGCCATTCTTCCTCGACAAAAGTCTTGCGAATGAGGTCGCCGACAGCCTTGGAACGGGTCGGACAACGCTCGCTCCGGATCTTCCGGTCAAATTTCTCCACCAATGCCTGATCAAGTGATACACTAAAACGCGTCAATCCAGCCATACATTTTCTCCTTTATTCGCCCAAATGCCGGCGGAAAAATTCCACCGATTTGTTCCCGCCCCAGGCGTGCTCGCCCGGAAAAAGATCCAATTCAAGATTATTGCCGGCGCCGGCCGCCTTGTATATTTTCTCCACCTGGCGGAAACACATCATGGCGCCGTCAATCACAAAACACGTGTCATAAATGCCGATGTCAATCAAGAGCGGTCTTGGCGCGATGAGTCCCTGCAAATCGGGCAGATCAACGAGTTTGAACAAACCCGGGGCAACCTGCATTCCGCAATAATTGATGTCGCGGATTCCAAAGTAAGCCCATAAGTCGCTATAACAGATTATTTCGGCGGCTTTCATCCGCTGGTCGCACAATGCCGTCCAGACTGTCATCGTGCCCCCGCCGCTCAAGCCCATCACTCCCAGTTGGTTTTTATCAACAAACGGAAAAGTGCAGGCAAAATCGGTCGCCGCCAGGCCGTGGGTGACATTGATGGAAATTGAAGTCATGCCGAGCATGGTGGCATGGAGGTAATACAGATTACACGAGTCCCGGTTGCCCTGATTTTGGCTGCGCCAGTTTGGTTTTGCATTGTCGTTCCGATCGCCGCGCCCTATCCAATCAATTGCATACGTTACAAAACCGGCCTTGGCCATCTGATGACCGTAGTTATAATTGGCAGCTTGAATCTGAACGCGCTTTTCCTGGGACGATGCATCGCCCATGACAACCGACTTGCCGAACAAACCGTGGCCGTGCCAGCAGAGAATGGCCGGACGTTGCTCGCCGTGCTTCACATCGGCGGGAATATTAACCTGAAAAGTGGCTGAAATATGGCGGCCGACGTCAATGATCCAGCGCTGTTTGCGCAAACCATCCTCTTCCCATTCGGCCAGCAATTGCGGATTAAGAGGAACCTTTTCGGGAAAATCGCCCAGCGTTGCCAGAACTTTCGGCCAGGTATTTTTTTTCCAAGCCGTGAAATTCTGCTTTTTTGCGTCAAAACGGCAGAGCGGTTTGTGTTCCAAGGCAAGTTTTTCAAACATTGTCTGCGGACTTAGGTTGCGGATTGTCATGATTTAACCTCCAACAAATCACATATAAAAAATTCGGTGCCGATTGGCAGCCAGGCATTTTGCATTGTGTTCATCGCCGCCATCAAGATTGGCGCTTAAAAATACGGGCGGAGTCAGTCCTTTTTCGGCCAGGATGGAGACAATTTCCGTTACGAGGGCATTGACGATTGCACAGCCGGCCACGGTTGAAAGCGGCCCCACTTTCTGGGCTAAACCCGGAATCTGGACCGCCGCATCGCCGCAGGGCGTGCAGTTATCAATCACAAAATCGCACAAATCGCAAAGTTTTTTACCGCAAGGGTGCCGGCTATTGACGGCACGGGAATAGGCCAGCGAGGTGATCGCCACTGTTTGGAGCCCCATTTCCTTTGCGCGCAACGCCATGTCAATCACCACATGATTACGCCCGGAATTGGAAGTTATCAGGAGGATATCGCCGGTCTTGGCGGGGGAGGCTTCCAACAACTCGCGTCCCAGTCCCAAAACGCGTTCCATTCTCGACGTTGCCGGCAAAGGATGCACGGAAAAATTCATTCCATGGGGATAAATCGGATTAATCAGCATCAATCCGCCCGAGCGGTATACCATTTCTTCGGTAAGGATGAAGGAATGTGATGCGCCGAATGAAAAAATGCTTTTCCCCGCGCCAATCCCTTTTGCAATCATTTCCGCGGCCGACCGGATAATCCCAGCTTGTGTCCGGGCAACTTCCTTGATGGTATTCAGCGCCTGATCAAAATATGTTGAAGCACCCATGATTAATAACCTTTCTTTTCATATTGTTTTGTCTTTGCAAGATAATCTTCCTGGCCTTCCTTGCGGTTAGCGCTCATAAACACCGTGGGCGGAGTTCCGCGGGCCGCCATTTTTTCCATTGCCCGTCCGAAAATCAACCAGCCGGCAACATCCATTGCCACTCCGGAAACGGGCATTACTTTGATATCAAAGCCTGGAATATCAACGGCCGCATCGCCGATTGGAACGCCAATATCAATGACAACATCAACCACTTCGTGTAATTTCTTTCCGGACGGATGCAGCGATGCCACCGAATCGGAATATTTCATCGCGGTGAACCCGATTGTTTTCACGCCAAGATTGCGGCCGGCCAAGGCAAGTTCAATTGGACCGCGATTGCGTCCGGATACCGAGCTGACCAGGATTATATCTCCGGCGCGCAAATTTGAGGCTTTAACCGCGAACCGGATTGTTTCCAGATCCCGTTCAAAGGCGGCGACGCGCGGCCGGTCTGCATAGCATTGCGGTACTTTGTCGGAAATATCCAGATTGAAAGAAAACTTTTGCACGGCCGCAAGTCCTCCGGCGCGGTTAATAAAATCACCCTGGGTGCCATGTCCGATTTCCGCGCAAAACACACAACCTTTGTTGGTCAAAGCCTGCACAATCAAATCCGCGGCCTTTTCGACCGCGGGCAATTGCGTCTGTTCAAGGTGATTGAGAATTATTTTGACCTGTTCCAGATATTTTTTCGGCGTCATTCCAATTTTCCTTTCTTGATATATTCCAAATATTGTTCCGTAAGTTTTGCCGATATCATGCCGTAATTTTCCGGCTGGAAATGCCGCAAGCCGGCAAAAGCTATTCCCATCACCTGGGGCAATGTCGGCCGCACCGGTTCAAGTGCCGGCGCAAAAGCGCGCGCTTTCAGGCAGAGATGGTCCCAATAAACATCCGATTTTATGACGCTCCCTGTTCCGATCATCTTATACTTTCCCTGGTCCATTTTTAAAATTTCAAGCACCGCCCTGAGAATATCGGCGATATCCTCGGCGGCCGACCGCAATATTGAAATTGCGATCATATCCCCGTTCTTTGCCTCATCATCAACAATTTTTGCCAGACCGGCGATTACGGAACGGTCGTGTGGCTTCAGGCTGAACGTAATTAAATCCATGATGTTTGCAACGCGGCAATACTCAAAAATACGGCGGCGCAGGGAGGTCTGATAGCGGGGATGCCAATCGGATTTGGCGGCGGCGCGAAGCGCGTGCAGGCCGATTGAATACCCGCCGCCTGAATCGCCCAATATCGGTCCGAGCCCGTCAAGGTGCAGTTCGTGCCCTTCGCGGTCTTTGCCGTAGACAAATGAACCGGTTCCGGAAAGGACCACAATGCCGCATGTTTCCCCAACCAGCGCCAGGGGACTGGTTGCTTCGGCGACAGAAAGAAATTTTTTATTTGGAAACGGCAAATTTTCCAGCCAAGAGGAAAACCCATTGTGTACGATAATCAAATTTTCAATTGTCGGCAGATCGCGGGTGGCCATTTCAATGGCCATCTGCACAGCTTTCAGACTTCGGCCGCTGATTTCCGGTCCCCGCCCGACTCCCATGCCCATAATTTTGCCCGTTTCATCAAACAACATTGCCTGGCACTTAGTGCCGCCGCGATCGAGCGCCAGAATCAAAACTCTTTGTCTTTGATGATTGCCATTCATCCGAATCTCACTTTTCAACCTTTGCCTGGCGCCCGCGCTTTTTCAGGATTGATCGTACCGGGTCCGTCTTTGAAAAATCTGATCCCTGTTTGCATTTTCCGCCACAGGCGGATGCTACTCTGCGAAGTAAGCTTCGCTACGACCTTCCTTCGCCCACCGAAGCGCTACGCCCAGGCGAGCGCGAAGGCGGGAGCACGAGTCTGCCAGTGACATGACATTAATCGACGTTTTTTTCCTGACAGGGGGAGTATTTTGCCGGCAGGGCGTAACCTTTTTTATGTCGGGCGGAAAATCGCACCGCCTCGGAATAGCCGGCCTTTTTTGCCCATTCAAGGGCAAGCGCAAATTCATAACCGACTTCATCCGGTTTATGGGCGTCCGATCCGAAGCAGATCGGGATGCCATGGTCGCGCGCCATGGCAAGCAGCATGACGGAGGGATATATTTCCCTGACCGGTTTACGCAATCCCGAGGTGTTGATTTCAATGGCCATCTGCGCCCGGGCAATTTTTTCCAGGACCGGCTGAACCATTTCCTTAATGGCACATTCACCCGGCGTATAACCGAATTTTTTGGGCAGATCAAAGTGGCCGATGACATCAAAAAGATGAGTATCGGCCAGCCGGCCGATTAATTCAAAATACTCGCGCCAAGTGTTTCCGACGTCAACATTATCCCATACTTCCCTTTCGGCCGGATTATCAAACCCCCAGTTATTGATATAATGAATAGACCCGATAACCAGATCCAGTTTCTGGCGCGGCAGCCATTTTCTCAGGAAGCGTTCACAGCCATTGTAATAATCCGCCTCAATGCCAAGTAGAATTGAAGGCGCATTGGATGAAGCCGAAAGGAAAAAAACTTTTTCTTGATACAACTCAAATTCTTCAATCTTCATCCGATGTTCCTGATCATAATTGTCAGGATTCGGGGCATGGTCGGTAAAACAGATTTCCGGCAGATTTTTTTGCCGCGCGGCTTCCAGAAATTCTTCCATCCCGCCTTCGGCATGTTTACATAATGGAGTATGAATATGATAATCAGGAATCATTTGTATGTGTTTCGCCTTCTGATTTTTGATTTCGGATTGTCGATTGTAGATTTAAAAATCCGAAATCAAAAATCTAAATTCCAAAATCACTTCACGCTATCTACTCATGCGGATGCCTTTTGCCGCCTTTCCGCGCCAGCAGGTGGGCCATGTCATCATTGTTGTATTGTTCCGCCCAGGTCAGCGGCGTATAACCGTTATGGTCGCGCGCATTGATCTCAGCCCCATTTTTCAAAAGAGCATTTGCTGCCTCGGTATGTCCCCAGAAAGCGGCCCAGTGAAGCGGCGTCAGTCCGCGGTAATTGGTCTTGGCGGCAATGTCAGCGCCGTAGTCCATCAAAATTTCAACAATCTCCGCATGACCGTATTGCGCGGCAAGATGAAGGGGGGTAAGTCCCTGGCAATCAAATGCATTGACTTCGGCCTTTTGCTCCAAGAGCGTTTCAACCATATCCTTATGCCCGCAAAGCGCGGCGTAATGAAGCGGAGTCATGCCAATATTATTGCGCGCATTCACGTCTGCTCCGTGTTGAAGCAGAAATCGGACCGCCTCCAAACGGTTAAAATATGCCGCCCAATGCAGAGCCGAGCAATCCCTGCTTTTTTCCGTGCTGTTGATGTTAATGCCGCCAGTCACAAGCCGGGCAATGGCGTTAGTGTCGTTTTCCGCGGCGGAAACTTGAATCACGTTGTTCGCTTGCGCGTTGGCGTAAATCATAACCCAAGCCAAAATAACGGACAGAAATAAACTATTTTTCATTTTTACCCCTTTCCATATGCATTACTCAATAATATAAATCGTTAACAAATTCAGGTTTTATTGGCAAGGGTTTTATGTGCCAAATGTCACGTATATATTCGCTAATCGTCCGGTCGCTGGAAAACTTCCCCATTCGAGCCACGGTCAGAATGGATTTCCGTGCCCATCCGGCCGGGTCTTCAAAGGTTTTGGCCACCTTGTTCTGGCGCTGAATATACGGACGATAATCCGCAAGGATGAAATAACGGTCTCCATGACGCATTAATGAGTCATGCAGATTGACAAAAACTGACCGATCGCCGGCGGAAAATTCACCGCTGATAAGCGCATCCACCGCTTTCATCAATCCAGCATCGGTTTCGTAAAAATCCAGAGGATTATAGCCTGCCCTTAATTGCGCCAGTTGTTCCGTCCGATAGCCGAAAATAAAGACGTTTTCAATCCCCACCTCCCGGGCTATTTCAATATTGGCGCCGTCCCAGGTTCCGATCGTCAGGGCGCCATTGAGCGCCAATTTCATATTGCCTGTTCCGGAAGCTTCCGTGCCGGCGGTTGATATCTGTTCCGACAAATCAGCGGCCGGTACAATGAGTTCCGCCAATGACACTTCATAGTCGGGCAGGAAAACGATCTTTAGACGGCCGTGCACATCAACGTCGTTATTGATCCGATCGCCGAGACTGGTTATCAGTTTGATGATATGTTTGGCCATGCTATAACTCGGGGCGGCTTTGGCTCCGAAAATGAATGTCCGCGGCACAATTTTAACCGCCGGATTGGCCTTGATCCGGTGGTAGAGCGTGATGATGTGCAGGGCGTTCAGAAGCTGGCGTTTGTATTCGTGCAACCTCTTGATTTGAACGTCAAAAAGCGAGGCAGGCTCCACGTGAATACCGGTGGTTTTGTAAATATATTTAGCCAGCCGTATTTTATTTTGAAGCTTGACGTCAAGAAACGCGTTTCGGAATTCTTTATCTTCGGCACATGGTTCAAGGCCCCGCAGTTGATCAAGATCCTTTATCCAGCCGTCGCCGATAACTCCGCTGATAAGACCGGCCAGTCTTGGATTGCAAGCCAACAACCAGCGTCTCTGCGTGATGCCGTTCGTTTTATTGCTGAACTTTTTCGGCCATAATTCGGCAAAATTGCGAAAGACTTTGGTTTTGAGCAGCCGGGAGTGAAGCTCTGAAACACCGTTGACCGAATGACTGCCGACAATCGCCAAGTTTGCCATGCGCACCTGTTTCGGCTCGCTTTCCTCTATCAGCGACACGTCACGGAGACGAGCCATATCATGGGGAAAACGGGCGGTTACCCGCTGGAGAAAGCGAAGATTAATTTCGTAGATAATCTGCAGGTGGCGCGGCAGGACCTTTTCCAGGAGAGGAACCTGCCACTTTTCAAGCGCTTCCGGCATGATGGTATGGTTCGTATACGCGAACGTGTTCGTGGTCAGATCCCATGCCTTTTCCCAGGGCATATCATTCTCGTCAACGAAAAACCGCATCAACTCGGCAATGGCCAGGGCGGGATGGGTATCATTGAGCTGGATTGCGTTCTTTTTTGGAAAATCATCCCAGTGATGATTGTTTTTTTTCTGAAACCGGCGGAGAATATCGCGCACTGAACAGGTTACCAGGAAATATTCCTGAATAAGGCGGAGCTCCTTGCCGATGGTTGTGTTGTCGGAAGGATATAAAACCCTGGTTACGGTTTCCGCCCAGTTCTTTTCCTGCATGGCGTTGACATAATCGCCCTGATTGAACACGTCCAGCCGGAAATCTTCGCTGGCGCGCGAGCTCCAGAGCCGCAGAAAGTTGACGGTGTTGACGTTGTAGCCGATAATAGGGACATCATAGGGCACGCCCTCAAACATCTGCCAGTCAACCCAGACCTGTTTCTTGGTGCCATCCGGCTTTTTCACTTCTTCAATCCGGCCGTAGACGAGAATCGGAATGGTGTATTCCGGTCGGATCATTTCCCATGGGTAGCCGTATTTCAACCAGTCATCCGGACGCTCTCTCTGCCAGCCGTTTTCAATTTCCTGGCGGAACATGCCGTGTTCATAACGGATTCCATAGCCGTAAGCCGGCAATTCCATGGTGGCCATTGAATCCAAAAAGCAGGCCGCCAGTCGCCCCAAGCCGCCGTTACCCAACCCGGCATCCTCTTCCGTCCGGCACAGGGATTCAAAATCAATGTCAAGGTCTTCAATCGCCTTCCTGGCGACGGCATCGGCTTTCAATGCCACGATATTATTGAATAGAAGCCGGCCCAGCAGGAATTCCATGGAAAGATAATAAACCCGCTTGACATCGTGGTCGTAATAAGCGCCCTGGGTGGCAATCATCCGCTCCACTGCCAGGTCGCGAATCGCCAGGGCAGCACTTTCATATTTGTCAAAAAGCGTTGCCGAATTCCAGTTTTTACAGCGGGTGTACTTGATATGATGTTGAATACTGCGGGCGATATGCTCCTCGGTAACATCATATTTCACTTTTATCGGACATTCTGTCAGTTTTTTCGTCATATTTTCCTGTCTGCGCTATGTGTAAAAAGATTTACGCAAACTATCATATTGAAAGCCAAAAAACCATTACTATTTGCGCAATGTTTTGTCCGGGATGAAATTTCCGCGGTAAAATTCAACAATCTGGGGGTGTTGGCGGCCGACAATCTCCGCCGCTTTTTCAAGCGCTTCCCGCGCATCCTGCTCTTGCCGGAGTTCACGGTAAATCAGCGCCAGACCCAGCCAGGCCTTGGCATGGCGCGGGTCAATTTCAACAACCTTCTTGTAGTAATTGCAGGCTTCCTGTTTGCGGTTCATCTGCTCAAGCGTCATTCCGGCGTTGAAAAGCGCGTCTACCCGATTGCCTTGAATGCCTAACATCCGCTCATAAGATTGAAACGCTGAAGTATAATCGCCCCGGATAAAATAAATATTGCCCAGCGCCAGCCAGGCGTCCGGCGAGTTTGCGCATTGCGTGCAGGCGTTTTGGGCATAACTGAATGCCTCCATAATTTTACCAGCCTGGGTCAAATAGATCGATTTGTTTAAATCGTCCGTGAATTTTGTCGCCGGCATCCCGTGCGGCAAAATGGAAATGACAATGCCGGCAAGGCCGGGAAGGAAACGGCTCAATTTCGGCTTGATATGCTTAATCAAAAATAATTCTTTTACAATCCTTGGTATCATTATAACGGCGTTGCCGGCGGCCGGCAGGAGCAGGACAGCCAGAGGCAGGCGGTAACGCGCGGTCACAAATGTCACCAGCATGCCGCCGGCTATGCAAGCGCCCATAATCCAAGAAAAAGTTTTATTTCCGGGCGAACGCGGCAAGGCCATGAATCCGAGACAGGCCAAAATCCAGATCAATCCGAAATTCACAAAAGCAATTCGTAATGGTTTTATCTCCCGGGGGAGAATTCGGCTTAAGCCGATATCATCAAAATCCCTGATGCTGACCTCCTTGTGAAATTTATGAAATAAAAGAGCCAAAGCCTTTTTTGGATTCTGGACCCAGAAAGACAATGCCTGCCGAATCCAGAAACGGTTGGCCGCCGCTGCCGTCATCGGCCGCCGTGCCAGTTCCGAGGCGAGTTGAACCGAATCGGCGGTCATTTCTTCCGCGCTTGTTCTTAACCCCGGCAGGGCATGGCCGTATCCGGTGCAATAAGGATTATTACCCATGTAGACATTTAATCCAAAGTGGGCGCTTATTGGCACAATGCGTTTTTCAATTGAATAATTGTGCCCCAGCGTCGGCAACAACCACGTTAGGGCGCTGAATATTACAATCAGTCCAATGCTGAATTTTGGAACAAGGCCGGATTTTGAAGTCGTCAAGGCAATCCAGGCGGCAAAGGGAATAATCATGAGCCAGAATGAGCCCAATATCTGTCCGCCAAGACCCAGGACCAATCCCATGCCGGCCGCGCGTAAATAATTCCAATTATCCTGCCATCTGGCCGTGAGCGCCGCGGTCAGCGCAGTCCATAACATCCCAAGACTGACCGGCATGGTTACAAGCGAATAACTTGCGCTGATCCCAAGCAATGCAAACCCCGCCCCGGCTGCAATGGCGGATTTTTTTCCATAATATTTGCAAGCGATAAAAACAATCAATCCGGCCGTTAAGCCGTCAAGCACCGCCTGACAAACCGCCGCCGCCGCGAGATTCGGTCCGCCGATGACTTTATACAGAAAGCCAAGAAAAATCGGGTAAAGAGGCAGGAATGAAAAAACGTTCCCGAACCATTCACCATGAAAGACGGAAACGGCAAGATTATGATACAAGGCGCGGTCGCCGCCGATGGGAACAAAAAAAGGCGAATTGATAAAATCATTCAGACAAATCAGCCGGAATAATACCGTCGCCGAGAAGACCGCAAAATAATAATACCAGCGCAAAAATCCGTCGGACATTTTTTCCACAGGCGTCATATTGCCAAGTACCCGATGTGGCATCGTTTCGGCTTCTGTTCAGGATCCATCCACAGGCTTAACCCGCCGGCGGGTTAACAGCCGGAATGGTTGCGCCAACCGGAGGCCAAATCAAGGAAATTGCGCAGTAACCGCTTGCCGGAGGGCGTCAGAACCGATTCGGGATGAAACTGTATGCCATAAGTCGGGTGCGACCGGTGTTTGATTCCCATGATTTCACCGTCTTCGCTGGTGGCTTCAATAAGCAATTCCGCCGGCAAGTTTTCGCCGGCGACAGCCAGCGAATGGTAACGTCCGGCAATGAACGGGTTTTTCAGCCCGGCATACAGTCCCTGCCCGTTGTGCGCAACCATGGAGGTCTTTCCGTGCATAATCGCTTTTGCGCCGGTTATTCTTGCGCCAAAGGCCTCGCCAATTGACTGATGTCCGAGGCACACGCCGAGAATCGGCGTCTGACCGGACGCCTTTTGGATAAGTTCAACTGAAATGCCCGCTTCCTTCGGCGTGCAGGGGCCGGGCGAAATAACAATTGCATCCGGCTTCATCTGGATAACTTCATCCACCCGGACGACATCGTTTCTAAAAACTTTTATTTCTGCTCCGAGCGAACCGAACGCGTGCACGAGGTTGTAAGTAAATGAATCGTAGTTGTCAATCATCACGATCATAATTTTTCCCCATTTCCATCTAATCTTAAACCGTTAGCCGCCAGGGCAACTGCCGCTTTCATTGCCTGGGCTTTGTGGCAGGTTTCCTCAAATTCACGCTGCGGCTCTGAATTATAAACGATGCCCGCTCCTGCCTGGACTGACACGAGGCCATTTATGGCCTCAATGGTCCTTATTGTTATGGCAAAATCCATGCTGCCATCGTAGCCGATATAGCCGACCGCTCCGCCGTAAGCTCCGCGCGGACCCGGCTCAAGCTCCCTGATAATTTCCATCGCGCGGATTTTAGGCGCGCCGGACAAAGTACCGGCCGGGAAGGTCGCCTTCAAAACATCGGCCGCATCACAATTTTTCCTTAAGATCCCTTCCACGTGGGATACAATATGCATCACGTGGCTGTATTTCTCAATGGTCATGTAATCCCGCACTTGCACGCTGCCGGTTTCCGCCACGCGGCCGACGTCGTTGCGTCCCAGGTCAACAAGCATGACATGCTCCGCCTTTTCTTTTTCATCTGAAAGGAGTTCGTCGGCGAGGCGCCGGTCTTCCTGTTCACTCGCGCCGCGCGGCCTTGTGCCGGCAATGGGCCGGAGTTCAATCCGGTTGCCGGTTAAACGCACCATTGTTTCCGGAGATGAACCAACGAGGACATGGCCGCCGGTTTTCAGAAAATACATGTAGGGCGAGGGATTCAGGAGCCGCAAGGCACGATAGATTTCCAGGGGCGGGATGGCAGTCTGGGCGCTGAACCGCTGGCTCAGCACCCCCTGGATAATATCGCCCGCAACAATATATTCCTTGGCCTTTTTGACCATGGCGCAATATTCATCCGGCTTCATATTGGCGACAAATTCCGGCACGGGGTATTTATCTTCCTCCCGCTGAACGGATGGCTGGCGCAATACCGCTTCAATCTTGTCTATTTCAGCACAGGCAACGGCGAAGGCAGATTCAGGCGACTTTTCCTTGTCCGGCCGGGAACAGACGACAATCTGGATGGTATGGCGCAGATTGTCAAAGACGATCAATTTATCAACGCGCAGGAAGCGGCTGACGGGCGTGATATTCCGGCCTGATAATTTTGGCGGCGGGAGGCGCTCAAACTCGCCGGCCGCCTCGTAACTGATAAACCCGACTCCGCCGCCGATGAAGCGCGGCAGGCCGGGCGCCGGCGCGGGTTTTACGTTTTGATATATGGAGCGCAAACCGGCCAGTAATTCCGGTTGATTCGGCCGGCCCTCCTTCGTCCCGAGGCACTGTGCACCCGGGACTTCGGAGGGTTTCGCAAAGACTTGATCCGCCAGTGGCGGATTGTCCTGCGGATTCCGGCTTTGCCTGTCGGCTCCGCCGAGACACGTGCCGCGGGGAGCTTCGCTGTACTCAATTTCCAATAAGAGTTCCGGATCAACGCCGATGAATGAATACCGGCCCCACTGCTCGCCGCCCTCCACGCTTTCCAGGAGGAATGCGTTCGGCCGGTCGCAGAACCGGCGCAGCACGGCCACCGGGGTTTCCAGGTCGCAGAGAATTTCCCGGGAAACCGGTATTAGGTTGCATTCCTTCGCAAACCGCAGATAATCTGCAAGGGTCGTTTTCATGGTGCCAGTGTTTCTATGTATAGAAACATTACGCCCGGATGTCAACTATTATTTTAAATAAAAATTTTGATTATGTTTGCTATAAGGCGGGAGCCGTTCCCTGCTTCGCCAGCTTGCCCTCCGTAGCGGTTTCGCGCAGGAGGGCCGGCGTGAAGCCATGATGAGCCGGCGAAGGTGTTTTGCGCCGGCGCAGGAAAGTGCAAAAAAATAGCAAGAAAGTGTATTTTATAAAAGTTTGGTTTCATTTAACATCTAAAATTAACGCACCGGTTTTAGATGCCTGAAAAAGCAATATAAATGTAAAATAAATCTTTGCGCGCCGCGAAGATTTCAAATGTTAATGAAGGAGGTAATTGATGACAACATGGCAACATGGCAGTTTGGCATGGAAAGTTGTTTTTCTTTTTTGGGCGCTGGCGTTCGGGTTTGTAAGCAATAGTCAATCGGCACAAACTAATCTAGTGCGTAATCCGGGGTTTGAGGAAGAGGCGTCGGGCAAGCGATCCGGGCAGATGCCGGGCTGGGGAGTGTCTGGCGGAAAGGACACTGGTGAACCGGCTGGTTCCGAGAGCCTGTTGGATCGCGCAACGTTTCATGCGGGGCAGCAGGCGGCGAAATTGATCGGGCGGCAGCGCCCCATACTGCTTATGCAGAAAATCCCGTTGGAACGCGGCAAACGCTATCGGTTCGGCGGATGGCTTAAAAGCCGGGACGTGGGTCGGGCGGAATTGTATTACGTTACCTGCGTGAAGACCAATGGCAAGCACCAGTTGTTGGATGGAGGAGAGGGGTCCATTGGCACTATTAGCGGGACCCGGGATTGGACTTACCAGGAGATGATCTATACCAATCGTGAGGCTGACCTGTTGGAACTGTGGCTTTGGTTGAATGAGCCGCGGGCGGAAAGCGTTGCTTGGTTTGATGATATTTGCGTGGCGGAACTTGGAGAAAACGAAAATCCCACGGCGTGCAATCTGTTGAGGAACAGCACGTTTGCCTTTTGCACCAATCCCGGCCGTCCGGATTTTTGGGGCGTTCCTTCCGGCCAGACGTGGCAATTTGAGGATTGGGGTACGGGGCGCTACTACGGTGTGGATGAAAAAGAGACCAGCCCGGTTGAAAACACCAAAGTCCTGAAAATCGTCAATTCGCGCGCCGACACGTCGGTATCCGTCAATAACTCTACATATCTCAAGTTTCCGCCGTTGAATGACGGACCTTACGTCTATTCGGTGTATTTAAAAGGTGACCGTCCCGGCTTGCCGGTGACAGTGGGTTATGGCGCTTTCGGCCCTGGGCCGCAGTTGGCGGTCTTCCAAGTCAACGAGCAATGGCAACGGTATGAAGTGACCAAGAATTTTTCGAAGTATCGGAAAATCAACGCCGGTTTCGGTTTGTCGCAACAGACAGGCACAGTCTGGATTGCCGCGCCGCAAGTGGAAGAGGGAACACGGGCCACACCCTATCGCCCGTCCCTTTTCGATCAGGGTTTGACGGAGCTTGCTACGACATCTTGTGTGTTCGCTGGACCGTCCGTAAGTTGTCCAATCTTTACGACCCGGCCTGTTTTGGACGGGGCGCTCACGGACGCGGTCTGGCAAACGGCGGCGCGGCTCGTTGATTTCAGTTCCGTCGTGTCCGGCGCGGCCTTGACGGCCACGACCGAAGGCTATGTCGGCAAGGACGCGGAGCATTTGTATATTGGGATGAGATGCCAGGAACCGAACATGGGGCAACTGGCGCAAAGCACGACCAATAGGGATGAGGGTGCGATTTTTGCTGACGATAGCGTGGAGATTTTTTTATGTCCCAATCCGGATTCCGGGGATTACGTGCAATTGGTCGCGAACGCGGCCGGGGCGCAATACGACTCCCGGCTGGAGGAACCGAACTGGGACGGCGTTTGGGAATGCAAGACAACCAAGGGGGATAACGAGTGGACGCTGGAGATAGCGATCCCTTGGGCATCGTTTCCTTTTGAACGGATGGGGGATGCCTGGCGGATGAATATCGGCCGCAATCGTTGCGTGGGCAGGACACGCGAAACAAGTTCCTGGTCGGGAACGCGTGATTTTCACGATCCGTTCCGGATGGGCCTGCTCGCCAGCCTGAATGCCCAGGCCCTGGCGCCCTATTGCTGGTCGGTGCGGGGACCGTATCTGACTCAAAGCGAGGGGCAACCAGACACCCTGACAATGTGGCTGGCCAATCCGGCCGGGTTTACGCAGGAGGTGGCGGTGGCCCTGGCCGGGGAAGGGACAGATATTATCGGTCACTCGCAATTTACTCCGTCAAGCGCGTTGCGGCCCATCCAGTTTGTCAATGTTCCGGCGCCGGTTGTCGGCAAGCGGTTGAAATTGACCGTGTGCGCGGCGAACGACAAGCGGATATTGAGAGAACAGTGGCTGTCCGTTGTTGCCGGAAAAGCGGTGGCCGACGCGCCGGGGGCGGGATTAACCGCGCTTTTGGAATACGATTATTATACCGACGATTCCGTGGCGCGTTTGCGGGTGGACTGGAAGGGCAAGCAGCCGGCCACGACCGCGGTCACAGTGCGGCCGACTACGGGTCGGGATGCACCGGAGATGTGGCGGACGAACTTGGTCATGGAGGCGGCGCGCAACCGCTGGATTGTTTTGCCGATTGAAAAATTGCCGGCCGGCGAATACGAAGTGCGGGTTGCCGTGCAAGCCACGGGTCGTGTTGTTGAGGAAGCCATGGAACGTTTGCGAAAATTGCCGGCTGTTACAGGGAAGATGGTGCGCATCAATAAAAACACCCGCAGTTTGAGCATTGCCGGCGAATCGCTGCTTGTAACCGTATGTTCTACTAAAGGCGCAATTCAGGAGTGGCAAATAAAGGACATCAAGGCGCATGGTGTTAATACGTTATATCTGAGTTTTGTCGGGGATCGTTCGCTTACGGTTTCGAACATTGCGGTCGTGAAAGGTATCCTGGATATTTGCCGCTCGAACGACTTGCCGGTCATTTTTCCCGTACTTTCTTTACCCGATATCCGCATGCAAAAGGACAAATTTATAAATAACTTCAGCCTATTGAAGGAAATCAGGCAAGAAGCGGTGGCCAAACTCAAGGACCATCCGGCCATTATTGCCTGGTTTTTCGACGATGAACCGAGAGCTGGTAAGTGGGAAGGCATATACGGATACAAGGAAAAGGATTTGAAAGCGTTATATCAGGCGATCAAGGAGATAGATCCGTATCGTCCCGCGTTATTGAACTGGTGCAAGGTTGGGTTCAGTTATGGTTCGTATGACGCCACGGACATTGCCTCGATGGACTTTTATGTCTCCCATTATGGTTACACCAGGCCGTTAAGTCGCTTTGCCAAATGGGTGGAAAAAATTAATCGGGATGTCGCGGTACGCGGCCAGCCGGTGCTTTTTTGGATGCAGGCCTATGGTTACCAGGACCAGACGCGCTGTCCCACGCCGGAAGAGATAAGATGCGAGGGATATCTTAATCTCATTCATGGCACGCGGCTGCTCGCGTACTGGGAGCCGCGGCCGTACTATCCGCCCACCTGGGAAATGATCGGAAAGGTTAATCGCGAGGCGCAGGAACTGGCGCGCCGCGTATTTTTTGCTCCGGACGCGCGGGAGGTGATTCCGGCTATTCGCCAGGACGATGTGCATTACACCTTGTGGGTTACGGACGAGGCCTATTGGCTCATCGTGGCCAATGCCGGTTACCGGCCAGCGGAGTTGGTCGTGGACTTGGGCGAATATGCCGGTCGCGTGACAATTGCGGCGACATTCCTTTTTGAGGCGGGTTCAATATCCATTGAAAAGGGCCTGCTCCGTGATACGTTGCAACCGGCGCAGTGTCGGGTCTATCGCTGCGACCGCTAATCGTCACGATAATCCGGAACAATAGAGAGGAATATTATTATGAATGATATTATCTTCTGGACGGGACCGAATTTTACGCAGAGATTTCCCTGGCATAACCGTTATCACATGGGCGTGGCCCGCTGGCGGGTAGATCAGGTCTGGCCGTCATGATCCACGTCCTGAATTCGTGACAAAAGAAACCGTATCAAAAGAGTCTGAAAAAGGAGGAAATATTCATGAACAAAATTGTCTCTGGTTTTACGGTTATGTTTATTATTCTGATCGCGGGCTGCGTAACGCAAAACAAGAAATTGGCTGACACCCGGCTGAATCCGCCGCCGGCCCCGTTCGCGGCGCCTGCGGACGCAAAAGTCGTGACGGATAAGGCCGCTCAATCGCCGGACACGCATTGCGGGATTGATTTCTGGAAATATGACCGTCTGCATGTGCCGGATTACAATAAGAGCCGGAATATGATCCAGAATCCGTCGTTTGAAGCCGGCCTGCGTTATTATGCCTATCCGTCGGTGGGGGTCTATCGTAAAACCGAATTTGACCAGTTGGTGCTGATAGATCCGCAACAGGCTAAATTTGGCCATTCCAGTCTGCACATGCGGGTTTTTACCAATTGTTCGGTAAGCCTGCAGACTTTTGCCATGCCGGTGTCGCCCGGTAAAAAATATACCGTAAGTCTCTATGCCAAGGGCGATAACCCGAAACTGCGGCTGGATTTGATGGGGATCAGCGCGAAATGGGATCCCAAAAGCGGTGGGTTCGGAATAGGCGGATGTATTCCAACCGCAGAATGGAAGCGTTACAACTTCTCCTTTACGGCGCCAAACAACGCGGTCAGCGTTGAGATAAAGACGCGTCTTGGCAACAAAGGCGAAAAAGATACAGAGGGATTGTACGGGAATATCTGGATAGACG